>Ga0207000_1004_pt1 | contig 133832 bp, 126 predicted proteins | sample Alteio_BWMinCont_90_FD_153498 | JGI IMG/M metagenome (GOLD analysis project Ga0207000, IMG submission 153498) | Enriched cells from forest soil in Barre Woods Harvard Forest LTER site, Petersham, Massachusetts, United States -... | ecosystem: Environmental > Terrestrial > Soil > Temperate forest...
GTGCTTTTCGATGAGCCGTAGCAGGTGGGTTTCAGGAACCTGATCTTCCAGGCGAAAGTAGTAGAACAACGCTTCCGAGCGGTCGTGTTGCCCCATCATGACTAGCAACCCTCCGAGAATGGCATTCCACAGCATGGCCAGCTTTCCTCCTTCTTATTTACCATGCCTCGGCCGCCATTCCGATCGCTAATCACAGTGACTTTTTCAACACCCACTCGCGATTACACTCATCGACCGGCGACTAGGCCATCCTAACCTCGGGCTCTTCGGCGTTAGGGTGTGACTTCGACGGTCGGGTCATTGCTCACGCATTCGTCTTCAGCATCTGCTCGGCGTGCTTGCGTGAAGTCTCCGTCAGCTTCGCCCCACTCAACATACGCGCAACTTCTTCCGTGCGCTCCTCGCCGGTAATAAGACGAACGGATGTTCGTGTGCGCTCAGCAGAAGTTTTCTTCTCGATCAGATAATGATGGTCCGCGAAGGTAGCGATCTGCGGCAAGTGAGTCACGCACAGCACTTGATTCGATCGCGACAACGCTTTCAGCTTTTTGCCCACGGCTTCCGCGGCGCGTCCCCCAATGCCAGTATCGATTTCGTCAAACACCAGCGTGCGCTGCACGCCGGCCTTCTTTTTTCCCTGTCCGGCTTCCACGCTGGCCTTGAGCGCCAGCATCACCCGCGACAGCTCACCTCCTGACGCAATATGCTCCAGCCGTCGCAGCGGCTCACCTGGATTCGTCGAGATCAAATACACAACATGATCGAACCCGGACGCGGTCCAGTTCCCTTCCTCATCCGTGCCGCTGACCTCGATATGAAAATTGGATTTCATCGCGAGATCGTTGATCTCCGACTCGACCAGCTTCTCCAGTTTGCGCGCCGCTTCGTAGCGCTTCCTCGAAATGCCACGGGCCGACTTCAAATATTCGTCGGCCGCCTGCGCCAGCTCTCTGCGCAACTGCGCCAGAATCTCATCTTTATTTTCCATCTCAGAAAGCTTGCGGCTGACTTCATCGCCGTGATGAATCACATCCTCGAGCGAAGGCCCGTACTTGCGTTTCAGCCGATCGAGCGCCGCCAGACGATCTTCCACCTCGGCAAGATGCTCAGGCGATGCTTGAATGCCGCCAGCGTAATCGCGGAGAGTCGCGCCGACATCTTCCACGCTGATGCGCGCAGTCTCGATTGCGGCCAGCGCCTCCTGAAATCTTGGTTCGTAGCGCGACAGCTCTTCGATATGCTTCTGCGCGGTCCGTAGCGAAGATGACGTGGACGCACCGCCTTCGTAAAGCAGATCGAAGGCGTTCATGGCTGCGCTGTAAATTTTCTCGGCATTCGCCAGCACGCGCTTCTCGGTTTCCAGGCCTTCATCCTCGCCGGGTTGCAGCTTGGCGTCTTCGATCTCTTTTTTCTGGAAAGTCCACAGGTCAAGCAGGCGAAGGCGATCTTGCTCGCCGTGCTCGAGTTCTTCAATACGACGAGCTATTGCCCTCCAGCTTGCGAAGGCCTCGCCCACCGCTTCCAGTTGGGTGCCGGCAAACGCGTCGAGCAGGTCCAGTCTCGCGGCGGCGTCGAACGACAGGATAGATTCGTTTTGCGCATGAATGGTGGCAAGATGAGGCGCGAGTTGGCGCAGCACAGCCACCGTGGCTGGCTGATTATTGATGAAGACCCGACCCTTGCCGCCGGTGGCAATCTCGCGGCGCAAAATAATCGATTCGTCTTCCTCGTTGGCATCAATGCCGTTGGCTTCGAGAATTTTATTTATGCTGGCTTCGCTTCGCTGATCCACTTCAAAGACAGCGTTGATCACAGCCCGGTCGGCGTTGGCGCGAATCACGTCGCTGGAAGCTTTGTCCCCAAGAAGCAAAGCCAGCGCGTCAATCAGAATGGATTTACCGGCTCCCGTCTCCCCGGTCAGCAGATTTAAGCCAGCAGCGAACTCGACCGCCAGATTGTCAATGACCGCGTAATTTTCGAGCCTCAGTTCGGCGAGCACGCGCTGTCCTGCGACCAAATTTGGGAGAGTTGCGTGCAGCATAGCATGAAAAACGGTTCTCGGTTCCGCGTTCTCAGCTCTCAGTAGTAGCTCAATTTGATTTGTCATCCCGAGCAAGCGTTCTTTGCGCAGCGAGGGATCTGGGCGAGCCGCGCGAAGCGTCGCGTTCTTTGCGACGCAACAATCGCGCGTCTGGCTCGCTTCCCTATCGATCTAAGCCACTACTCAGTTCGATTTGTCTACAGTGAACTCCCCGTTAATCCATGCGGTACGTCTCTCCAAGAAGCCGGGAATGTTCGTCTATAATTACGAGAGCCTTCAAAATAAAATGCATTTTCCCTCACTTCTGGCAGCGGTGGTTGGCGGGGAGATCGTCGATCTAGTCGGAGAAACCGGTCCCGTCGCGAAGCTCGTCCTCCTGTCCCTGTTGATTTTCAGCGTGATCTCGTGGGCCATCATTCTTTCGAAATGGAGTCTGGTGCGCCGCGCCCGCGTACAAAGCGGACGCTTCGTGCGAGCCTTCCGCAAAGCCCAGCGCCTGCAGGATGTCTCCGCCGTAGCCGAACAATTCAAGCCCAGCCCGCTGGTCGCCGTCTTTGAAGGAGGCTTCGCAGAACACAAACGCCAAGGCAGCAGCATCGCGATTCAGCGCGCCATGCAAATCGCCTGCTCCGAAGAAGTCACCCGCCTCGAACGAAACATGCCCTGGTTGGCAATAACCGGCGCCGTAACCCCATTCGTAGGCCTATTCGGCACCGTCTGGGGAATTATCGATGCGTTCCATGGGTTGGGGACGGCGGGGGGCGGCTACGCTGCGGGCGGTTGCGCCTGGGATTTCGGAGGCGCTTATCACTACTGCGGCGGGATTGGCGGCGGCGATTCCGGCGGTGATTGCTTACAACTTGCTGGGTAGTTCCATTCGCGAGTTTGCGGCGCGGGGGGATGATTTTGCTTTGGAGATGTTGAATGCGGTGGAGCGGGCGCAAACCGCGGCACCGGAGGTGCGGCGGTAATGGCTTTCACTGCTTCGAATGGACGCACCCAATCTTCCATCTCCGACATCAACGTTACTCCGCTGGTGGACGTGGTTCTGGTGCTGCTGATTATTTTTATGGTGACTGCACCGGTGCTGCAATCGGGGATCGAGGTCAGCGTTCCCAAGACCCGAACTGTAAAGGAAATTACGGAAGAGCGGCTGGTGATCAGCGTGGACAAGCAGCAGCGGGTGTTTCTGGGCAACGATCCGATTAACATCAATGAGATTGCCAGCAAGCTGCGGCAAAAGATTCGCGATCCGCAGCACCAGTCGATCTTCATTCGCGCGGATGAGAATGTGCCCTTCGGTGCATTCGCCACCGTCATGGATGCGGTCAAGCAATCGGGAATCACGAATGTGAGCATCGTGACCCAGCCTCTCGACAGTCATGGAAGCCAACGCTGAGATATTTTTCGAGCACGACAAGTGGGGCCGCAATCTGGCGTGGTCGGCTGGGCTGCACATCGCGGTTGCGGGTTCCATCATTCTGTACGCGGCGGTTGCGTCGGGCGGCAAGGGCAGCGCATGGGGCGCGGGCGGCGGCGGCGATGCAATGGGAGTGACGCTGGTCAGTTCGGTTCCTCTGCCTGCCAGCACGGTGCAGACGCAGAATGTTCTGGCGAACGAATCGAAGGGGATAACACAGTCGCAGCCGAAGGCCGAGGAGAAGGAGCCGGAAGCGATTCCGATTCCCGACAAGAACGCGAAGACTAAGCCAAAGCCGCGAAGCAGCGCGCAGCAAAAGCCCAAGCCGGAACCACAAGAAGAAGCCAGCAACGTAGTTCCATTCGGAGAAGGCGGCCCGGTCAGTGGGCCCTACGGAAACTTCAATGCAGGCGGGGCGAAAGGCGGATTCGGATTCACCGGGGGCGGAGGCGATTTTGGTTCGCGCTATGCCTGGTATGTGCGCGTGGTGCAGCAGAAAGTTTCCGAGAACTGGCTCAAGTATGAAGTGGATCCGGGGATTTCGGATGCGCGGAGGGTTTATGTGACATTTGATATCGGGCGCGATGGGCACCCGACGAATGTGCAACTAGAACAATCGAGCGGAGTGCCTTCACTCGATCAGTCGGCGGTGCGGGCCTTGCAGCGCATCGATACTTTTGGTCCGCTGCCTCCTGATTATAACGAGAGCAAGGTTTCGGTCGAGTTCTGGTTTGATTATAAGAGATAGGTTTGGATCGGGCTTCAGGCTTTGGGCTTCAGGTTATTTGGAAGGAATTGGCTTACTAATGCAAAAGGGCAACTTGCACTTGAAGGTTCGTCATCTTACGATGAGTAGAGCTTCGAACGCTGGTATCGGGACGAGGACGACCGGCACGCACTATTCCACAATCAAATCTCGCTTTAGCGCCGCGGTATTCTTTCTCTCTCTGACCGCGGTTGTAACTCCTTGCTTGGGCCAGGATTGGATTAAGACCGGCACGGGCCTGGGGATGGAGAAAGTTCGCCTCGCGGTTCCCGACTTCAAACCTTCCACCGCGGACCCCAAAAACGCCGAACTGCTCAATGTTTTCGATGGCACTCTGTGGAATGACCTGGACAATGCCGGCATCTTCGACATGGTTTCGAAGAGCTTCTATCCGCTGGCAGTTCCGGGCACGCCGACCGAGGTGCAATTCGCATCCTGGAGCGCTCTGCCTCCCAATGCCGCGATGTTGGCGTTCGGCAACCTGGGCGTGACCGGCGGCAATGTGACGGTGCAAGGCTGGCTCTATGACGTCAAGAATACTGCGTCGCCGCAGGTGCTGGGCAAGCAGTATCAGGATTCGGCCACGACTGATGCCGCGCGTTTAATCGCGCACAAGTTCGCGGACGAAATCATCTTCCGGCTGGGCGGCGGTATTCCGGGTATCGCCGAAAGCCAGATTTACTTTGTCAGCAGCCGCACCGGGCACAAAGAAATCTGGGTGATGGATTACGATGGAGCGAATCAACGCCAGATCACGCATCTGAATTCAATTTCTTTGTCTCCGCGGATTTCGCCCGACGGCTCACGTCTGGCCTTCAGTTCGATGACGAAATCAGGTTGGGAAATCCTGATGTACTCGACGGATCTCAACCGGCTGGTTTCCTTTCCAAGATTTGGCGGTACGAATTTGTCGCCAGCGTGGTCTTCGGATGGAACCAAATTGGCGTTTTCATCATCTCGTTCAGGGGACCCTGAAATTTATACCGTCGACCAATCGGGCGGAACTCTTAAGCGGGTTACCTCTTTCAAGGGTCCGGACGTTTCGCCGGTATGGAATCGCAAGACGAATGCACAAATCGCGTGGGTAAGCGGGCGCACCGGACTGCCGCAGATTTACACCATGGAAGCGGATGGCACCAATGTGCAGCGGCTTACCGACCAGGGCTACGCGGTGTCGCCGGCATGGTCGCCTAATGGGCAATTTTTGGCATTCGCCTGGATTCGTCATTACGGGCCGGGCGCTCCAGGAGCGTCGGATATTTATCTCATGGACGTGGCCAGCAAACAGTGGGTGCAACTTACCCACGATGGCGGACGAAATGATTTTCCATCGTGGTCTCCGGACGGACGGCATCTGGTTTTTCAGTCGAGCCGTGCGGGAGGCGAACAAATCTGGGAGATGTTGGCCGATGGGAGCAACCAGAAGCAACTGACGACCAATGGGAGCAACACGCAGCCAAACTGGAGTTGGAAGTAGGGCGCAGTGGTGCAGTTCGACAGGGAAGCGAGCCAAACGCGCGGTTATTGTGTCGCAAAGAACGCGACAAATCGCGCGGCTCGCCCAGATTCCCTCGGCTTCGCTCGGGACAGGCTCTTCACTGCGCAAAGAACGCTTGTTCAGGATGACAATCGAACTACACCACTACCAAGTAGTGCGAAGGATTTTGTCGAAAAATCGGTTTGGCGCAGAAAAAAGGCCAAAATCCCAGATTGCAGGATTTAACATAACGTCTGTAACACTAGTGTTCGGCGAATTCTTCAAGTTAACTAGCCCGGAGGAGGCGGAGAATTGAACCCGCCCCGCTATGGATTCTGAGGCGCGCGTTGTGGGCAGCGGCGCGCGATTACGCACGGAGGAAAAGTGAAGCAGCATAGAATGAAGTGGATCACGCTTATATTCGCGTTGGGTGCCATCCTGTTCCTTGGCGCTTGCCATAAGAAGACGCCACCGCCACCACCACCACCGCCGCCACCGCCACCGGCTCCGACGGCGTCACTTACGGCAAGTCCCAACGCCATTCAGCAGGGACAATCGACGACGCTCAGCTGGCAGACCACGAATGCCACCGATGTGAGCATTGACGGCGTGGGAGCTGTGCAAGCCAGCGGATCGCAGTCGGTTACGCCGTCCGATTCGATCACCTATACCTTGACTGCGAAGGGAGCAGGGGGTACGCAGCAGGCCACAGCACGAGTCACTGTGACTGCGCCTCCGCCACCACCGCCTCCGGCCGCCGGACCGAGCGAGGAGGAGCTGTTCTCGCAGAACATCAAGGACATTTACTTCGAGTACGACAAATCAGATATTCGTGCTGATCAGCAAAGTGCGATCCAGGCGGATATCGCTTTTCTGCAGCAGCATCCCAATATCCATTTCATCGTTGAGGGACACTGCGACGAACGCGGATCGACCGAGTACAACCTGGCTTTGGGCGACAGCCGAGCGGGCTCCGTCCAGAGTGCGTTGGTACAAGGTGGGGTCAGCGCCAGCAACATCAAAACGATCAGCTACGGCAAGGAAAAGCCGTTCTGCACGGAATCCAACGAAGCTTGTTGGCAGCAGAACCGCCGTGGCCATTTCGTGTATCAGAAATAGTGGCTGGAGGTGCGGAGCATGACCGGCTCCGCACCTCAATTTTTTCTGGCTAAGACCGCAGTGCGGTGGAACCGAGGGATTTGGCCGAGGCGAGACGTTGCAAGGAACGTCTCTACAGCTTTTGTATTCGGGCCTTCCCATAGCAACTGCGTCGGTTGCGCGCTATCCTTCATCAAGGGCGGCGAACAGGAGTCTTTGCCCTGCGGGGCCGTGGTCGAATCTGTGGCTTGGCGGCACGGCTGAAGCCGTGCTCTTCCACGAATTCTCCAACAGCGATCGACGGCCGGAGTCGGAGTACCGGTTCAGTTTGCGCATCACTGTTTTCGCGAACCAAGGCTTTTGCAACTCAAGGAACATGTTATGAAAACTCATCGATATTCGAGCATAGTTGTTTTGCTGATCGCAATCTGCGTTTATGGGATGCCCGCCTGGGGTGTGAGCAAAGAGATGGTGCAGTTGCAGACCCAGGTACAGGGACTGCAGGACCAGATGACTCAGATGCAGACGTCTTTTAACGAACGCATGGGCGTGATGCAGCACCTGATGGACCAGAACACCGACAGCATGAACAAGGTGGCTGCATCCATCACTGCGGTGCAAAGCAGCCTGGAAAAATTGCAGACGGATAACGGCGGGAAGGTAGAGCAGCTTTCTGGTCAGATCCAGGCGCTCAATGATTCGATCGATGAGTTGAAGGCGCGCCTGACCAAGGTCAGCAAGCAACTGGAAGACATTCAGGCCGCGCAGCAAAGCGTGGCGGCGGGACAAGCGGCGCAGCAGGCACAACAGCAGGCGCTGGCGCAGGCTCCGCCTCCGGATGTGCTCTATAACAATGGGTTGCGCGATTACAACGCGGCGAAGAATGACTTGGCGAAGCAGGAATTCTCGGACTACGTGAAGTTTTATCCCAACACCGATCTCGCGGGGAATGCGTATTTCTACCTGGCGGAGTTGGCGTACAAGCAGGGAAATTTTCAGGAAGCCGTAACTAATTACGATCAAGTGTTGCAGAACTTTCCTACCGGAAACAAGGCGCCCTCGTCCGATTTAAAGAAGGGATTGTCGCTTATCGAACTGGGAAAGAAGGATGATGGAATCGCGCAGCTTCGTCATGTAATACAGCGCTATCCGCGGTCGAACGAAGCTTTGCAGGCTAAGGATCGGCTGCGAAAATTGGGGGTCGCGACAACCGCGGCGCGCGCGCCTGGGGAGTAAGTTGTTATTCGTCTTTTTTCAGCTGTAGGGTTCTCAGGCAGTAGCGGATTTCTGGCGTCACGGCTTTGATGCGCATGCTTTCTTGCACCATCAGCTTGCAGGAAAGCGCTTCTCGGGTGGGGCGTTCGTCTCCCAAGTCGAAAGTCACGCGGCAATTCTGACATTCCTCATTCCAGCAAAAGCTGCCGTAGGAAACCTCTTCGGGCGCCAGATATTGAAAGCAGCGCAGTACGGGATTGTCTTCCGGAACCTCGAATTCCCTGCCCAGGATTGTGATTCTGAGCAGACGGGTAAATGGGCGGAAGGGCGTGGATGGTGCGGTCATGGCTGTCGTGACGGAGGGAATCGCAGGTGGTGGGATGGCTGGGGCAAAGCAGCCCTGGTCGACATCAAACTAGCGTCTGGCGGTAATGCTGGAGTGATGATGAGGGTGATGGCTATGTTGCTTATCGTGCTGTTTATTGTGGTGATGCTTGTTCGCCGCAGCCGATTCCGGCTTAGCCATGTTTGAATCTGCTGCTCCGGTTTGCGCCCACAGAGTCAGAGAGGAGAATAGAATCACGATCGTTGTGAGAATCAGCCGCTTCATAGGCCCTCCAATGCCCTTCCAAATTCCCTTTTATACATGACAAATCCTATGCCATGTTTTGAAATTTCGGAGTAGGGTAATTATAGGCATGGTTCGCTGCCAGCTGGGGGAGAATTTATTGTGACCATTACGAAAGATCAAGACCGCTCTAAAGGCGCCGTAGAACAGGAAGAACGGGATCCGACCGACAATACTTCCATGCAGGGTCAGCTCGGACACCGGGACCAGGATCCCATGCTGAAGTCGTCGGACACGGATTTCCCCGAACCGGGTGGGAATCCGGAGCACTCGGGCGAACCGCAAGACGAAAAGAAAAGTCGCGACGACGCTGCCTGATCAGAAAGCTCGATATATCTTTCTCGCTGCCCTGCTATTGGTAGGGATCGCATTTTGTGTAGTGTGCGTGAATGGCTGCGTTCGGACCTCTCGCGGCTTTGCCCAGGCATTGCTTGTGTCGGAACGGGGCGCGCGGACGCATTAACGGCCTGTTGTAAAATGCAAATCAACCATGCAGACGAAGACTCCTGTGGGAATCCTGGGCGCAACCGGAATGGTGGGGCAGCGCTTTGTGCAGTTGCTGGAACATCATCCGTGGTTTGAGGTCGCGTGGCTGGCGGCTTCTGACCGCTCGGAAGGGCGCTTGTATGGGGACGCGGCACGCTGGAAGATGAGAACTGCTTTGCCTGCGCGGGTGGCGGAGATGCGAGTATCGGCGGCGGTTCCAGAAGGCGCGCCGAAGATTGTTTTTGCGGCGCTGGATGCCTCGATCGCGGCGGAGATGGAGCCCCGTTTCGCCAGCGCGGGCTGCGCTGTGGTTACGAACTCGAGCGCGCTCCGTATGCAGAGTGATGTGCCGCTGGTGATTCCAGAGGTTAATCCTGATCACATTCAGATGATTGAGTGCCAGGGCTGGCGCAAGAAATCGGGCGGCTTTGTGGTGACGAATCCGAACTGCTCCGCCATCGGGCTGGTGATGGCGCTGAAGCCTTTGCAAGATTTATTCGGGTTGGAGACGGTCATGGTGGTCACCATGCAGGCGGTGAGTGGAGCGGGATATCCGGGAGTTGCTTCGCTCGATATTCTGGGCAATGTGATCCCCTACATTGCGAAAGAGGAAGAAAAAATGGAGGAGGAGACGCGCAAACTCTTGGGCGGATTGAATGGCTCCGGCTTTGTGCCCGCCGAATTCGGTATGAGTGCGCAGTGCAATCGCGTCGCGGTCGAAGACGGGCATACGGAATCGGTTTCGGTGAAACTGAAGAAGAAGGCGCGTCCGGAAGAGATGATGAAGGCGTGGAACGAATTCCGCAGTGTGCCCCAGGAATTACAACTGCCGAGCGCGCCGGAACAGCCGGTGCGTTACACGGAGTCGGCGGACCGGCCGCAGCCGAGGTTCGACGTTGATTCGGGGAACGGAATGACGGCGACCGTCGGCCGTTTGAGGCCATGCGGGGTCTTTGACTGGAAATTCACCGTGCTTTCTCACAACACGATTCGAGGGGCGGCGGGCGCTGCCCTGCTCAATGCTGAATTGCTCAAGGTGCGGGGTTACCTGGGGTGAAGAGCAGCGCGTCCCCGTGCGACAGAAGCGACTGGTTTAACTGTGTTCGTCCGCAGCCGAGGAACCTCCACCAATGATCGTGATGAAATTTGGCGGTACCTCGGTGCAGGACGCCAAGGCGATCGAGCGAGCTGGGGATATCGTTAAAGGTCGGCTTCCGCAAAAGCCGGTGGTCGTGGTCAGCGCCATGGCCAAGGTCACGGACCAGTTGCTGGCAATGGCCCGCGCAGCGGGAAGCGGTGATCGCAAGACCGCGCTCAACCTTTCCCGGTCCCTCCGCGAACGACATTACAATACCGCGGGCGAACTGCTTGGCACCGCACTCTTCACGGAATTTCACGGTGACTTAGGTGTGTATTTCGAAGCGCTGGACGAACTGTTGCGCGGCATCGCTGCCGTGGGCGAGTTGACTCCGCGCACGACCGATCATGTGGCCGCATTCGGCGAAATTCTTTCCAGCAGGATTGTCACGGCAGCGTTTTCCGCACAAGGGCTCGATGCCACGATGGTGGATTCGCGGGAATGCGTCGTCACCGACAACGAGCACACGCGTGCCGCTCCTTTGATGGAAGAGACCAACCAGCGGCTGCGGGCGAAAGTGCAGCCAGCCTTGGACAAAGGCCGCGTGCCCGTCATGGGGGGTTTTATCGGCGCCACGAAAGCGGGGATCACGACCACGATCGGGCGCGGTGGATCCGATTATTCGGCTGCGATTGTCGGATCTGGGTTGGGTGCCGAGCGGATCGAAATCTGGACCGATGTGGACGGAATGATGACGACCGACCCCAACTTGTGCCCGGACGCGCGGCGGATCAAGGTCATCAGTTTTGATGAAGCGGCGGAGTTGGCTTATTTTGGGGCGAAGGTTTTGCACCCGGCGACGGTGCTGCCGGCGATCCAAAAAAACATTCCGGTTTATGTGCTGAATTCGCGCAATCCTCAGTGTGAAGGAACGCGGATCTCAGCGCGAGTGCCCCACGGTAAGAATTTTTTCAAGGCAATCGCCGCCAAAAAACGCATCACCATTATCGATGTCGCGGCTCCCCGAATGCTTCTGGCTCATGGTTTTCTCCGGGCGATCTTTGAAGCCTTCGACCGGCATCGAGTCGCGGTCGATGTAGTTTCGACTTCGGAAGTGAGCGTATCGTTGACTGTGGATTCTAACGAGTCAATCCCGGCACTGGCGGCCGATCTGGCGAAACTGGCGGATGTAAAGTATGAAGGCCGCAAGGCGATTGTTTGTCTGGTGGGGGAAAATCTTCGGGAGACGCCGGGCATTGCGGCGCGCGTCTTCGGCGAACTTTCGGATGTGAAGATTCGCATGATTTCGCAGGGGGCGTCGGAAATCAACTTGACGTTCGTGATCGAAGAGGATGAAGTGCCGCAAGTGATTCGACGTCTGCACAAAACATTTTTTTCGGACTTGGATCCGGATGTGTTCGCTTGAACCCTCAAACCGATTTATGCAATAAGCGAGAGCGGTCGTGTCGTCCAACGCGGAGCGAGGGATCCAGGTTCTCGCCCATACGTCGACATCGCGGCACAGGCAAGCAATTAGATCCCTCGCTGCGCTCGGGATGACAACTCGTAGGTTGGGGTGAGAACTCGCGTTGCTCGGGATGACAATTTGTAGAGGGATGGGGCGGCTTTGGTGCAGCTAAAACGTAGAGTACGCTGAGAACTGCCGCAGAGTTCGCAGACAAATGTTTTATGAATATTCTGATCTTAGGCCGGGGCAAAACGGGGTCGCTGGTCGCGGAAGTGGCGCGCGAGCGGCACCATCACGTCAGTGTGCTGGGCGCTAACGATAATCCAAAGGCCTCCGCCCTGACTGCGGAAAAGCTTGCTCCGATCAATATGGTCATCGATTTCACTACGCCGGCTGCGGTGCTGGGAAACGTTGAAGCTTGCGTCCGTGCAAGAAAAAGCATTGTGGTTGGGACCACGGGCTGGTATCGAGAACTGCCGCGAATTCGGCAGATGGTGGAAGACCCCGGATGCGGGGTTGGACTGCTGTACGCGGCGAATTTCTCGATCGGTGTGAATCTGTTTTTTGAGGTTGCGCGGAGTGCTGCGGCCGCCTTGCAGCACCAGTATTTCGGGCAAATCTTTGAGCGCCATCATGCGCAGAAGAAAGACGCGCCTTCGGGAACCGCCATCGCGCTGCAACGGATCGTTCGGGACTCCGCCGGAACCGAGCTTGAAATCACTTCGTTCCGCGAGGGCGACGTGGTCGGGATGCACGAACTGGTTCTCGACTCGTTCGCTGATACCATCTACCTCTGCCATACTGCCAAGTCCCGCCGGGGGTTCGCGGAAGGCGCGGTGCGCGCTGCCGAGTGGCTGGTCGGAAAAAAGGGCGTTTTCGACTTCAAGGACGTGTGGCGGGAGATGTGACCGCGCGATGGGCGAGAGAAACGACGCCGAAATCGGGTAGGCTTCATGGACAACGTAATTGGAAAGGACGTGAAGAAGAGAAGCAAGGCCGCCGACTTCGGCCTGTTGCTGCTCGCTGGAATCCTGGTCGCCACGCTGAGTACCGGCGCATTTTGGATATCTGAGGAGCATCACGTCAATCCTGCGTGGCTGCTATCGGCGTGGGCGGCCGTTGGCTTTCTCGCTAGTGTCGGACGGGACTATCGCACGAAGCTCAATTCTCTCGCGTTCGCGCTCTTCTTTCTAGCTTGGCTTGCTGTGCACATCTTGGTGTATCTTCTCGTTCTCGCTTATCTAGGCTTCCTCTACTATGTGCCTGTAGTGGTTCTGGAGTTGTGGGTTGGCTATACACTTGCAATTTGGCTGTTCGGCCCTCCGCCTCGTCCAACCCGATAGCCGTTTGGCTGTTCGGCCCTCCGCCTCGTCCAACCCGATAGCCGTTTGGCTTTCAGGTGAACCCAACGAATCACAGTTCCAGAGCCGCTATGCGACATTAGGTGCTACCAAACCCTGAACTAAATACGTCAAATATGCGTATCCTAGATTATGCGGATGCTTGTGGACATTTTCGCGCAAATCTTCCGCACCCTGTGGGCGCACAAGCTGCGCTCGTTTCTTACCATGTTCGGCATCGCCTGGGGCGTGGGTTCTTTGCTGCTGCTTGTAGGACTCGGCGAGGGTTTTCGTTCGGGCAACAAGCGGGAGCTGGCGCAGTACGGCAAAGATATCATGTTCATCTATCCGGGGCGTGCTCCGGTGGTCGAGGGCAGCATGAACTCGGCGCGCAATTACCTGCTCACGTACCAGGACTATCTGGATATCCGCAAGGAAGCGCCGCACGTGCGCAACGCTTCGCCCGTGTTGATTCGGACGGATGTGCGCGCGGTCAGCGAATTCGCCAGCGCCAATGGAGAACTGGCCGGAGTCGAGCCTCAGTTCGACGAAATTCGTTATCTTCCACTCAAGCAGGGACGCTGGCTGAACGGCCTGGATGAAACACAACGGCGCAACGTTATTGTTCTGGGCGATGAACTGGTGAAGAATCTGTTTCCGGGGCGTCCAGCGGTGGGTGCGACCATCATCCTGAATGACATCAGCTTTGAAGTCATCGGTGCCGTGGAGCGGGTCGGTCGCGGCGACGATAACTCCACCAACATGCGCGGCTACATCCCTTACAAGGTGATGGCGACACTTTTCCCGCTGAAAGGGGAGAACCACGAGAATTCGATTTCATTTATCAATTACCAGCCGCGGGTGACCGATGAGCATCTGATTGCGCAGGATGAAGTTCGCAAACTGATTGCGCGCAATCACGGCTTTGATTACCACGATAAAAATGCCTTCGAGGGTTGGGACACGATTCAGAATTCCAAGGCGATCGGCATGATCTTCGACGCCATGAATATGTTTCTGGGCGCGGTGGGCCTGGTCACGCTGGCGTTGGGGGCGATTGGCGTGATCAATATCATGCTGGTAACCGTGGCCGAACGTACTCGCGAGATCGGTTTGCGCAAAGCGTTGGGCGCGACCAACCATAGCATTTTGCTTCAGTTTTTTCTGGAAGGAATACTGCTCACGCTGTTCAGTGGTCTGATCGGCATGGGATTCGCGGCTGGTTTGATGGCGGTGCTGGGCACACAGCAAGGCCCGGGAGGTTTTGATCCTCCTAAAATTGTGCCGACGTCTGCAATTCTGGCGATTGCCAGCCTTACCATTGCCGGAGTGATTGCCGGGCTTTATCCCGCGCGCAAAGCCGCTATGCTGCAGCCTGTGGAAGCGCTGCGCCAGGAGTAAGTAAATGTTTCGGGATCTATTTCAGGAAGCGTATGGCGCCATGCGGCACAATCGCCGGCGCACTGCTCTCACCATGCTCGGTATGGCGTGGGGTATTGCTACGGTAGTCATGCTGCTTGCCTATGGTGACGGCTTTGGCCGCGCCTGTGCCAACATCTTCGCAAACTTCGGCACGAAACTGATGATCCTGGTACCGGGTCGGACCTCCATGCAGGCGGGCGGACAGAAGGCCGGGGCGCAGGTTCGCTTCACCATGGACGATATCGATACGCTCACGACCAATCTTCCGCAGATCACTCACATCACCCCGGAAGTGAGTAAGGACTGCAACATCCAGTTCGATACGCGAACATTTACTTTCGGCGTTACTGGAAATTATCCAAACGTCGATTCCGTCCGCGCTCTCAAACTGGGCGACGGGCGCTTCTACAACATGCAAGACGAAATGCAACACGCCCGGGTGACGGTCATCGGCTCGGAAGCCAAGGAAAAACTTTTTTCCGGACGAAATGCCGTTGGCGAGCACATTCGCATTGATGGCCTCAGCTTTGAAGTGGTCGGTGTACTGAGCGCGAAGATGCAGGAGGGCGACGACGACATCAATCGTGCGATTTATGTTCCGTTCACGACCATGAGTGATTTGAAAGACACTCATTACCTCGATTCCATTTGGTTCAACTATGAAACCCCGGAGTATGAGCGATTGGAGCAGGCGACGCGTGATGTGTTGGCGGTTCAGCACAAATTCAGCACAACCGATCGCCGCGCGGTGCGCGTGTTTAACCTGATGGAACAGGTTCACCAGTTCGAGGTCATCACGATCGGCTTGAAGATTCTGCTAGGCTTCATCGGAACGCTGACACTAGGCATAGGCGGCGTCGGCCTGATGAACATTATGCTGGTCTCGGTGAGTCAGCGCACGCGTGAGATTGGTGTGGAAAAAGCGTTGGGCGCGCGACGTGGACACATCCTGATGCAGTTTCTCGCCGAAGCTTTGACCATTACTTTTATCGGCGGGGCGCTGGGAGTGATCCTGGCCTACCTGGTTTCGCTCTCGGTCGGAAGGCTCACGCTGTACAGTGCGATGGCGAAGAACGCGGAGGCTGGCGACATTCGCCTGATCATCGCTCCGGGAACGTTGATCGTGGCTACGATCATTTTGGCCGCGGTGGGATTGATCAGCGGCATGGTTCCGGCAGTGAGGGCTTCGCGGCTGGATCCTATCGAGGCTCTGCGATACGAATAGGCTGCGTGCTTTAAGGTTCCACTTCGGTAAGTTGGCCGCCCAGTTCGCATGGTTTCCCCTGGTTGCGCAATCAATCGGTAGTAGTCTGAAGGCGAACTACCATGCGCGCCGGTGCGACTTTGCGACAAATGGGTTTGGTGGTGGCCATTCTGCTCGCCTCAGACGCGCGCGCGAGTCCTCCCAGTACTGACAAAACTCAAGCTACGCACACCTTGCGCTGGGAAGAAGGCGCGGCGGGCTGCACTTTCAGTCGGGATGACGACGGCAAATATCGTTACGGATTCTGGTTACCCGATTTTGGAGTTGTCCTGGCTGTGGACTCTCAGGAACTAGAGAAAGCGCGGCGACGCGCGCAGGGGATGTTCGCCGTGTCGCTCAGCGTGCATTATCGAGGCCAAGACTCGCTTGAGGTAGCGCCGGGCCAAATCACGTTGGAATTTGTGAAGCATTACCACGATGTGCACGCTGCACTGGATCCGGACAATCTCGCAACCAGGCAGCGGACCTACGCCGACGGTTTTGAGGAAGAGACCGAGCGCGAAATTCGCAAGCATCCAGAAAGAAAAGAAGAGAAAGAAGATATGCTGGCGGCCCGTCAGAAAGATGCTGCGGAGATGATCGAGTTCCTGAAAACGCGTACGCTCCGTGCGATAACGCTGGACAGCGGCCATCCGGATGAAAGTGGCTGGGTGCTGTTCAGCACCAAAAGCAGATGGATCGACAACTTGGGGAAACAAGAAGAATTCGTGCTGCGAGTTCGCGTCGGAGACCGCGTCGTCGAGTTCCCGTTCTCGCTTCCGCCAAGCGAAGGCGATTTAATTCTGCGACGAAGGCCGGAAAACTAGACGCCCTCAGTCAACCGCAACACCTGCACGGTAATGTTGTCGGGACCGCCGCGGTCCTTGGCCAACTTGATCAGAGCACGACATGCCTCGGCTGGGCCGTTGCTGGTGACGATACCCTGGATCTCGTGATCGCTTAGCAAACTCCACAGGCCGTCCGTGCACAGAACCAGCACATCGCCCTTCTGCAACGGGATAGGATGTTGCGGCGTTTCCGGCGAGATCTCCGTGCCTGCCCCGAGAGCGGCGGTGAGGATGTGTCTTTGCGGATGAGTTTCGGCTTCCTCAGCGCTGATCACTCCGTTTTGTACTAAGCGACCGACATAAGAATGATCGTGAGTGAGTCTGGAAATGGCCGCGCCCCGCACCAGATATAACCGGCTGTCGCCGACGTGCGCGTAATAGAGTTGGTTGTCAAGAAGGACGATGGCTGTGGCTGTGGTCCCCATGCCGTGCAGTTCGGGATGTCCGGCAGCGTAGTCGAGAATGCGTTCGTGCGCGATCTGGAAGCCGGTGAGCAGAAGAGATTGCACATCCGCATTGGGAGTCTCGGCGAAAACTTCCTTGATGGAATCGACCGCGATGCGGCTGGCTTCCTGTCCACCTTCGTGACCGCCCATGCCATCGGCTACAATCGCCAGCCTGCCCTTGCGGGCGAATTCCTCGTCGGTGGCCGGCTCCCAGTAAGTGAACTGGTCTTCATTGTTTTCGCGCTGGCAGCCGATGTCGCTCATGCTGGCCAACTCAACTCCAGGCCGTATTCGCATCACACCTCGCACGTCGTCCTCGAGCAAACTAAGAACCGTTCTTGGGTCATAGGAACGCAAAGCGAAATCCGATCCGGATCGGCGCCGCTCAAAGCGAAGCGGCCTGAAACCCTGGGCCGCGATACCGGTGGCGACTTGTGCCGATCCCTTACGAACTTGGGATTATATCGAACCTTGGCGATTTATTTGTCCAGAAGCAGGGCTTGTTACGCGATCCGAACAAAAGGTGGCGCGAGAATGACATTTGTCACCGTAACTGGATGATGTTCTCCACTGGCGGGTTGCACCCGATTCCCCGATGATGAGTTCGCTGGCCGGATCGATTCAGGTCCGGCTGGAAGCGAGGAACCACATGATCGCGACGCTCGACGAAACCCAAGAACTTCGGAAACAAGGATCGGGTAACGGCGGGGCTGTGATCGCGAGCCTGCGCCGCGCCAGTAAGAACTACGGCGAAGTGCAAGCTTTGCGCCGGGTGGATTTCACCATCCGTGCAGGCGAACTGGTTGCGCTCTTAGGACCCAATGGCGCAGGTAAGACCACCGCCGTCAAACTGTTTCTGGGATTGGCAAAACCGACTACGGGAACGGTCAGCGTGTTCGGCGGAAACCCGATCCATGCCGAAGTCCGGACGCGCATTGGAGCCATGCTGCAGGTCGCAAAGGTGCCGGAAACGTTGCGGGTCCGGGAACATATTGACCTTTTCTCGTCGTACTATCCCCGGCCGTTGCCGATTGATGAGATCTTGAGGCTGGCGGGGCTGCAAGAGATCAAGGACCGGGAGTTCGGCGAACTCTCTGGAGGGCAGCGGCAGCGGGTACTGTTTGCGCTGGCTCTGTGCGGCGATCCCGACATTTTATTTCTCGACGAACCCACGGTCGGTTTAGATGTGGAATCCCGGCGTGTGCTCTGGGAGGAAATTCGCAGGCTCGTCGCGCGGGGCAAGACAGTGCTGCTGACAACACACTACCTGGAAGAAGCGGATGCGCTTGCCGACCGGGTGGTCGTGATCAACCGCGGCGAGATTATTGCGGAGGGAACGCCAGCTGAGATCAAGGCCAGCACGGCCGGGCGCCGGATTCGCTGCGTGACTTCGTTGGACATTGAGACGGTGCGAGGTTTGCCTGGCGTAATCGAAGTCCGCAGAGATCGCGCGGGGCTGGAGATTCGTGCCGGCTCAGCCGAGCCGATTCTTCGTGAATTGTTGATACGTGATGCGGCGCTTTCCAATGTTGAAGTCACCAGCGCGGGGCTGGAAGAAGCTTTTCTGGCGCTGACCGGCACGAACAACGACGCCACTTAACAGATCAGCGCAACGGCGGGAAATCTGAATTATCCGAAAGGAAACGAATATGGCTACTGCTCCCATCACACTCGTCGACAACTCCTGGGTGCGTCCACTAAGCCAAACCCTTACGATCTACTTCAAGGAAGCGAAATACGAATTTCTAACCCGGCTGCGTCTTCGGGCCTATTCGATTTCTACAATTACGTTTCCGCTGATGTTCTACGTACTGTTCGGTCTGGTGCTGAATCAGAAGGATGCGCCCGTGGGTGGCGTTGGGATCGCAACCTACTTGATACCGAGCTACGGCACGTTCGGAGTCATGGGAGCATCGCTCTTCGGCACGGCGTCGGGCTTGGCCGCGGAGCGTGGTCTGGGATGGCTGCAAGTGAAGCGTGCCAGCCCGATGCCTCCCTTTGCCTACTTCATGGCGAAAGTCGCGCTGGGGATGACCTTTAGCTGCGTGGTAGCGACGCTCCTGTTGTTGTTGGGAGTTACGTTTGGAGGAGTGCATCTGTCTGTCCTGGGTGCCACGAAGCTGGTAGCTATCCTGGTCGCGGGTTCGCTTCCCTTCTGCGCGATGGGCTTGGCGATCGGCTATTTCGTAGGTCCGAACTCTGCAGTCGCAACCATTAACCTGATTTATCTTCCTCTGTCTTTTTGCTCCGGGCTCTGGGTTCCGATCATGTTCTTGCCTAAGTTCATGCAACAGATTGCTCATTTTCTGCCGCCTTATCATTTGGCTCAACTCGCGCTTAGCGTGGTGGGAGCAGGGCAGCATGAATCGAACTGGATTCATTGGGAGGCGCTGATTGGATTCTCGCTCATCTGCCTGGGCGTAGCCCGGCTTGGATTTCATCGGGACGAAGGAAAAACTTACGGCTGAGGACGACCGGAAATCGGCTTGTGGAGGAAGAACAAATGAACGTCAATCAACGCGTTGGATGGATTCTGGTTCTGGGAGCGATTTTACTGCTGGTCACTCAGGGCAAGTTCGACTTGCTGGTTATTCTGATTCCGCTGTCGCTTGTGCTGGCCTTCGGTATTGGCTGTTCCGGGGACCACAAAACCGGGCTGACGAGTGACAGCAAAAAGGGGTAGCCTAGAGCTGCACCAATGAGGCTTCTACCTGATGATCGGCAACACGGCTGGGCGCCTTACACCTGGCTCTTCTACTTCTGTTTCTTTCTCCTTAATCCGATATTCAATCATGCCGGGTGGCAGGAATGGGTGGCTACCGGGCTGGGCACAGTCGCGTTCCTGGCTCTGTACTTTAGTTTTTTTTGGATCAAGTGCCCTTGGAACCTGTTCAACATTGCGGGGATGGTGCTACTGGGCATCGGCTTTTCACCCTTCAACGCGGGGGCCTGCACGTTTTTCGTCTTTGCAGCGGCCTTCATCCCCTTTGCGGTGGAAAAGGAGTCGACCGCACTCAAGCTGCTGACGGCGGTGTTGGCAGTGGTCACATTGGATTGGTGGCTACTGCATTTGAGCGGGTGGTTCTTGTTTTATGGCGGTGGACTTGCGAGCGTCATAGGCGTGGGCAATGTCTACTTCGCTCAGCGTAATCGGGCCAACCAGCGATTGCGTAAGGCCTACGAGGAAATTGAGCACCTCGCCAAGGTTGCGGAACGTGAACGGATTGCGCGCGATCTGCACGACGTGCTCGGCCACACGCTCTCGGTGATCATTTTGAAGTCGGAGCTGGCTGGCAAGCTGATTGACGACGATCCGCAACGCGCGAAGGCCGAGATGGCCGACGTGGAGCAGACTTCCCGCGCAGCTTTGGCCGATGTTCGGAGCACGATTCGAGGATATCGGGCGCACAGCCTCGAAGCTGAACTCAAAGCCGCCAAGGCCACGCTGGAAACCGCGGGCGTGACCGTGCAGTCTGAATCTTCGGAGGTTCGCCTGACACCGGCACAAGAAAGCGTAGTTGCACTGGTGGTGCGCGAAGCTGTGACCAACGTCGTGCGTCATGCGCGCGCCCGCAATTGTCATCTGCGGCTGCTGCCGGTGGATGGGAATTGCCGGATCGAGATTCAAGACGATGGCCGCGGCGGCGGCGCAGTCGAAGGCAACGGTTTGCGCGGGATGCGGGAGCGGATTGAGGCGCTCGGCGGTACCTTCGAGCGCGAGAATAGCACGGGAACGCGCCTGAGCATTGAGTTCCCACTAAAAGCAAACCTTGATCACTGAACTTTTCTTTGAATCCTCAACCAAAAAACGGACGCAAGGCGATTCGAGTCGTGATCGCGGAAGATCAGGGCATGGTTTTAGGCGCATTGGCTGCCCTTCTCGAGATCGAAGGCGACATCACCGTCGTGGCTCGTTCCCGCAACGGCAAAGAAGCGTTGCAGGCCGTACTGGCGCACAAGCCCGACGTTTTCATCACCGACATCGAGATGCCGGAAATGACCGGGCTCGATGTTGCCGGCGAACTGCAGCGCCGGCGAACGGGAACACGCGTGATTATCCTGACTACATTCGCGCGCGCAGGTTATTTGCGTCGAGCGCTCGAAGCTGGAGCTTCAGGATATCTGCTAAAAGACATGCGTTCCGAGGAACTCGCCGAGGCCGTGCGCCGCGTGCAGCAGGGTTTACGGGTGATCGATCCGGAACTGGCGACTGAGGCGTGGGCGGAACCTGATCCGCTGACCGACCGCGAACGGCAAGTGCTGCGCCTTGCGGGCGACGGTGTGACCAGCGGCGATATCGCAGCAGAACTTAGCCTCTCCGAGGGGACGGTTCGCAATTATCTTTCCGAGGCCATCAGCAAGCTGGGTGCGAACAACCGGGTCGAAGCCGCGCGCATCGCCCGGACAAAAGGTTGGCTTTGAAGTTTGCGGCACGGGCGAGGACGCCCGCGCCCACATTGATGTCAAAACATCCCGCCGGTTTTCACAGTCAGAATGTTTAGTGCGCTCTCCAGTCTGGCGATGGCTTCGGCGAGTTCGGGGTGTTCTCCGATTCGTTTCCGCAAAGAATTCAGCAGCTGATGAGCACTTGAAACGTGTTCTACGGCAGGTGTCTGTTCCGGACTCGGGCTGGGCTCGGCCGTATTCTGTGATGGCATGGGGAAAATCACTCCGCGTTGTCAGCCTACGCTGACGATTGGTAATGGGTCAACATTCCATGGAAGCGGTAAAAGCAAAGGGTGAGGTATGAATGAAGGCGAGGTACTGTATGAAAAGGTTTGTATTGACCGGGGCGCCTGGTTCGGGAAAGACGGCCATAATCCGTCAACTGGAGCTGGATGGCTTCAGCGTCGTTGAAGAAGCGGCTACTGACATTATTGCGCTGCAGCAGGCCCAGGGTATCGCGGAACCTTGGACGCATCCCTCATTCATCGATGCGGTCGTCGACTTGCAAAAACTCAGGCAGCTTCGTGCTTCCGGCGAGCCGGACAAGTTACAGTTTCATGATCGGTCGACCGTCTGCACTGCCGCTCTGGCGGCTTATCTCGGACATCCTGTGTCGGAAGCTGTCGCGGGCGAACTGGAACGGATCAGGACGGAGGCAATCTTTCAAAAACGCGCTTTCTTTATTCGAAACCTTGGTTTCATTACGCCGACCGAGGCGCGGCGGATCAGCTTCGAGGAGACACTGCGCTTTGAACGGATCCACGAAGAGACCTATCGCGACTTCGGTTTTGAAATCGTCTCTATCGAACCGGGACATTTGTTAGAACGCGTAGCTGCGATCAAAGCTGCCATTCCAGAAATGGACGCCCGGTCGAAGTAAATGGTCCGCCTATGCCTATCCTGCTTCGCTGGTCATGATGAACAGCGGCTTCATTTCGAAGCTGCTGAAATGCGGACGCAGCCGGGCAGTATTGTAGTGCTCTTTCACGTTTACGACTTTTTTCGAGGCGATGACGGCGTCAACCGGCATGTTGTCGTAGCGGCCGTTCTTGAGCACAACGAGCCGGCCGTGAATGCGGTTCAGCAGCAGGTCGAGAGCGAGGTTGCCATAGGCCATGGGAACGATCGAGTCGATGGCGTCGGGATCGCCGCAGCGAACCAGATATCCCAGCTTCTGATTGATCACGTCGATGGTTTTGCCGTTGTTGTATTTAGGCGACAGCTCTTTCAGTTTTTCCGAGACCAGATCGCCGATGCCTCCAAGCTTTTTGTGGCCAAAGGCATCGGTCGAGTGATCCTCAAAAATCATATCGCCGCCTTCGAACATGGCTCCTTCGGAAACCAGAACCACGGAGTAATGGCTTGGATTCTTGTGACGATCGGCAACCAGCAATTCCGTCAACTGCTCGATGTTGAAACGATGTTCCGGGATCACGCAGCGGTTGGCGGCTCCAGCCATGGTTGGGAGCATCGCGGTAAATCCCGCATAGCGGCCGAACACTTCGAGAACGAGAAAGCGCTCGTGCGAGCCGGCGGAGGTTCGCAGGTCGTTGGTCATTTGGATGGTGCGCGTGACCGCGGTGCTGAAACCAACGCAGTAGTCGGTCCCCGGAACGTCGTTGTCCATGGTTTTGGGAATCGCGACTACTTTTACGCCTTCCTGATAAAGGCGTACGCCATAGCTCAGCGTGTCGTCGCCGCCGATGGGAATGAGGAAATCGATTCCGAGCCAGTCCAGGTTCTTGAGCACTTCCGGAGTCAGATCGTTAATTTCGGCGTTGTAGGTTCCCTGCAGATGTGGAGGAACGGCGGATTTCTTAACTTTGCCGGGGTTGGTACGCGAGCTATGCAGAAAGGTTCCACCGGTTCGACCGGCCCTATTGACGATTTCTTCGGTCAAAGTTTGGAAGTTGTCACTGTTGTCGTAGTCCTTTTCGCGGACAATATCGACCAGGCCCGCCCATCCTCTCCGAAGCCCGATCACCTGGCAGCCCTCGCGGATCGCCCGGAAAGTTACGGCGCGAATCGCGGGGTTCAAGCCCGGCACGTCGCCGCCTCCGGTCAGAATTCCGATCACTCCTTTTTTCGACTTCACATTCGCCATTTTGTGTATTCCTTACGCTAACCACTTATCTCCTATTTCATCTTACTAAATGGGATAGCGAAAACCTCAGTCACGCGGGCCGCCCTCGGCACTCAAGCCGCGAATGTTAAACTCATTTGTGGTGAAACCTCCAATCCGCCTGCTGGCCGCTGATATTGACGGCACCTTGCTCAACCCTGAATTTCGCATCTCAGACGTAGACATGGCGGCGCTGCGCCGCGCCCATCAGGAAGGCGTGGAAATCATCCTCGTCACCGGGCGGCGGCACAAGTTTGCCCTGCCGATTGCCGAACTGCTGGGCTTCGATCTCTGGCTGATCAGCTCGAATGGTGCCATTACACGGTCGCTTTCGGGCGAGACCTTTCATCGCGATATGCTGCCTGTCGAGACCTGCCGCAACCTCTGCGTCGCGATGCAAGAATTTCGCGGGAACACGGTCCTTACTTTCGATATCGAAAGTAAAGGCGCAATCGTGCTCGAGCACATGCGCGATTTAAGCGAGAGCATTCAGCGCTGGCTGGAGAAGAACCTGCAATATATCGATTTCGTCGTCCCTCTGGAAAAGTCGCTCACTACCGATCCGGTCCAGGCTATGTTTTGCGGGCGCATTGAGCACATGCATCAGGCCCTGGAGGTTTTGGGCGGGAGTGGCATGGAGAAGGACATAACCGTGCTGCGTACCGAATATCCGGTGCGCGACCTTTCGATCGTGGATGTGCTGAACCAGGGGTGTTCCAAGGGCCATGCCCTCGAACGATGGGCCAAATATCGCGGCATCCCCCGCGAACAGGTCATGGCCATTGGTGATAACTATAACGACATAGAAATGCTTGCCTTCGCCGGACAGCCATTTATCATGGGAAATGCATCGGAAGAGCTGCGGGGACGGGGTTGGCCAGTGACTTTGGCCAATGATCAGAACGGAGTAGCTGCGGCCATTGAGCAGGTGCTGGGGGCGCGGGTCGGAGTGTAGGGCCGCAAGATTCTGTGGCGACATCGTTCAATTTTCATATGAAGTTATTGGCTCAATTCGCTCTTGGACTCGGCCTCTTGACAGCGCCGTTGTTTGCCTGTGGGGCTGACCTTGCCGTTCTGACCAACGGCTTTTCCATTCGCCATGAGCGGCGAGAGGTAGTCGGTTCGGTGACGCGTCTTTATTTGGGCGCTGATCGCGATGGATATGTGGACGTTCCAACCGACGAAATTGATCGCTTTGAAAAAGACTTGTCGGCTCCCGCGGGAGCAACAACACACAACTCACGACCGATGAATGAAGTCATCAATGCCGTCAGCAGCCGGCACCATCTTGATCCGGATTTAATCAACAGCGTTATTCACGCGGAGAGCGGGTTTAACCCGAGAGCGGTGTCGCCCAAGGGAGCGCAGGGTTTGATGCAACTGATGCCGCAAACTGCGTCGAAATTGGGCGTGGCCGACGCTTTCGATCCCGGCGCGAATGTGGAAGGCGGCACGCGATACCTGCGGGAATTGCTGGAACGCTACAACTTCGATTTGATCAAGGCCCTAGCCGCTTACAACGCCGGACCCCAGCGGGTGGAGCAGTATCACGGCGTCCCTCCGTATTATGAAACTCAGGCTTACGTCGCCCGCATCGTCCGCGACTTCAATCGGAAGAAACTAGCGGAGCGAAAAGCGGCGGCGAAGACTGTTTCACACCAGGATTCCGCACGCCGTACTCCAACCGTAAAGCAAGTGTCGCTTCCGGATACAACCGAAAAAGCTTCCCGCTGATCATCAAGAATCGAGACTTCCTCCGCGTAAGTTTTGGCTGACGGGCAGGAGGCCCGCCGCTCCATCGAGCCTTCTTGCGTTGACCCTCGCCCCCGCGTCATTTACCTTGGCAGTAGGAGCAATTCTTGAAGTATCTCTGCATTCGGCTCTCAAGCTTGGGGCGCCTCGGGTAAATGGGCAAAAAACGTTATCTGGCCTACGCGGTCGTCGCGGCGATTCTGGCTGTCTTGGTGTACATGCAGTTTCGGACGTGGAAAGACTTCGATTGGGCCACCTTCTGGAGCGAAGTGAGGCAGCTCAGCCCGGGTCACATCGTTCTTGCCATCGCGTTGATTTATCTTAGCTATGTACTGCGCGCCGTGCGTTGGAAGATCTTTTTGCAACCTGTACGCAAAGATGCTTCCACCGTCGCACTAATTCCTCCAACGCTGGTTGGGTTCACCGGCTTGGCTTTGCTGGGACGCCCCGGAGAGCTGATTCGCCCTTACCTGATTGCGCGCCGGACCGGCCTCACTTTCTCTTCTCAGATGGCAGCCTGGGCGATAGAGCGGATTTTTGACATCGGCGGATTCACCGTGTTGATGGTCCTTGCCATCTTCCTTCCGACGGAACTGCGATACCTGCCAAACCCCGAGATTTACCCACGGCTTCGTGTGGGAGGCTTCCTGCTGGTCGCACTCGTAGCTGGATTGGCGCTGGGGGCGCTGTTGATCGCCAAATTTGGGGAAGCTGTCGCCGCCTGGATCGAAGCTCGCTTCGCTCACCTCGCCGCGAACTTAGGGCATCGAGTGGCGCAGAAGGTGCGTGAGTTCCACGGCGGATTGGACACCATCCACAGTCCACTTGCCTTCCTGCAATTAACCGGTGTGTCCATTTTGATGTGGTGGATCATCGCGCTGGCGTATCGCGAGGTCACTCATGCCTACGGCCCCGCGCTCGGGCACATGACGGTTTCCAAAGTTCTGCTCTTGATGGGCTCCAGCATGTTGGGTTCGTTGATTCAGTTGCCGGGAGTAGGTGGAGGCTCGCAGCTGGCGACCATTTCCGCGCTGCAACACATCTTCAACGCATCGCACGAACTTGCGGCTAGTTGCGGGATTCTGTTGTGGGTGGTCACGTTTGTTTCGGTGGTTCCGGCCGGATTGCTTCTGGCTCACCGCGAGCGGCTTTCGTTGCGCAGGCTTTCGGAAGAAAGTGAGCAGGAGGAGACTCGCGCCGAGCTTTCACCCTCGCCGCCGGCAGCGTGATGCGTATTCGCCACCCGCGTCCCTGCTACAATCAGTTTCGTTCATGTTCCAAGCGCCATGAAGTGTCCTTTCTGCGGGTTCGCAAATGACAAAGTGGTGGATTCGCGCGAGAGCAAAGAAGCCGATTCCATCCGCCGCCGCCGCGAGTGCCTGAAGTGCGGCAAGCGCTTCACTACCTATGAGCGCATCGACGAAATCCCTTACATGGTGGTCAAGAAAGATGGCCGGCGCGAAAAATTTGATCGTCAGAAAGTATTGAATGGGCTACTGCGGGCCTGCGAGAAGCGTCCAGTTCCGATCGGCAAGTTGGAACAGATTGTGAATGAAGCGGAAGGCTTCGTAATCGAATCGGCGGAGCGCGAGCGCAAAACCAGCGAACTGGGCGAGCTGATTATGAATCGTCTGCGCCGGTATGACAAAGTGGCGTACGTGCGCTTCGCCTCAGTCTACCTGGACTTCAAGGATGTGCAGGAGTTCATGACCGAGTTGAAAGACTTGCTTAAGACAAAGGAACCCGAAGTTCGCGCCAAGCCCGCGGCTAAGAGCTGAACCGCGCTGTAGAGACGTAGCTTGCTACGTCTCGGTTTGCTGACAAAGACACATTGTCATCCCGAGCGAAGCGAGGGATCTGGGTTCTTCCCGCGGCGAGCAAGAACCCAGATTCCTCGTTGCGTTCGCTCCTCGGAATGACAGGGTTAGGGTTGCAAAGGCTCGGACGTTGCGGAGCAACTCCTCTACAGTTTGTTTGGCTTTTGACGATAGTTCCTTTTAGAAATATGGCTCATAAAATCACCCTCATCCCTGGCGACGGCATCGGGCCCGAAGTGACGCAAGCCACTGTCCGCATCCTCGAGGCCACCGGCGTGAAGTTTGAGTGGGAAGCGTTCATGGCTGGCGCGGAAGCGTTTGAGAAATATCACGAATACATTCCGAAGGAGCTGACAGAATCGATCGAGCGGACGCACGTTGGTCTCAAAGGGCCAGTAACGACGCCGATTGGCGGCGGTTTCGCCAGCATCAACGTCGCGCTGCGCCAGAAGTTTGAGCTCTACGCCAACTTCCGCCCCATCCGCAATCTGCCGCACATTCCAACACGTTATCCCGACGTGGACCTTATCATTGTGCGCGAAAATACCGAGAGCCTTTACTCCGGCCTCGAACACGAAGTTGTCCCCGGTGTGGTCGAAAGCTTGAAAATCATTACCGAGAAAGCCTCGACGCGTATTGCGCGTTTTGCTTTCGAGTACGCTCGCAAGAACAATCGCAAGAAGATTCACGCCATTCACAAAGCCAACATCATGAAGCTCTCGGATGGCCTGTTTTTGCGCTGCGCCCGTGCTGTAGCGAAAGACTATCCCGAGATCACCTACGGCGAACATATCGTCGACAATACCTGCATGCAACTGGTCATGAACCCCTACCAGTACGACATGCTGGTCATGGAGAACCTTTACGGCGACATTATTTCCGATCTGTGCGCGGCGTTCGTGGGTGGACTGGGATTCGTTCCCAGTGCGAATCTCGGCGATCACTGTGCCATTTTCGAGGCAGTTCATGGTTCGGCTCCAGATATTGCGGGCAAGAATCTGGCGAATCCCACAGCCATCTTGCGCTCTTCCCTGCTAATGTTGCGCCATCTCGGGGAGTACGACGCGGCACTCAAGATTCGCAATGCGCTGGAGAATGTTTATCGCACCCGCGACAAGTTGACGCGGGACGTCGGCGGCAAAGCGGGCACTTCGGAGTTCGCCGACTTTATTATCGAGGCGATGGAGTCGGGGAGCGGAGCCCAAGCGACCGAGTCCTCCCACGCCTGAACCGCTCTCGGTCGAACCGTTTTTGTAAAATCTTTGTCATTCAAATCCGCGTGACCTCAGTTCAGCGTTGACGAACCTTCCCTTGATTGAGTAACATCGTCCGTTCCAAGGGACCGGGGGGAATGGCTTACACAACGCGGCGGATTGGTGTGGTGCTCTTCCAGCTTGGCGGACCTGACACGCTGGAAGCAATCGAGCCTTTCCTTTTTAATCTGTTTTGCGATCCCGACATTATTGACTTTCCGTTTGCCCGCATCGGGCGAAAACCGCTAGCCAAGCTTATTTCCAGCACTCGCGCCAGAAAAGTCCAACATCATTACGCAACCATTGGCGGAGGCTCGCCGATTCGCCGATTCACCGAGCAACAAGCCCGGGCCTTGCAGTTGAAGCTGGCGGAATCTGGTCTGGACGCGCGTTGTTTTGTGGCCATGCGGTACTGGTATCCGTTTGCGGCGATGGCGGTCGAACAAGTTCGGGACGCCTGCTGCGACGAGGTTGTGCTGCTTCCTCTTTATCCGCAGTATTCGAGCACGACCACGGGCAGCAGTCTCAACGAGTGGCGACGGCTGTTTCGAGAAGACGTCCCGGTGCAGTGCGTTGATGCCTTCTATCGTCACGAGATGTACCTGCAGGCGCTGGTCGAGAAGATAGACGAAGCCCTGGCCCGATTCGCAGATCCCGCACGTCCGGAAATTGTTTTCAGCGCTCACAGCGTCCCGGTCGCGGTAATCCATAAGGGCGACCCGTATCAGCGCCAGATTGAAGAGACTGTCGAGTTAGTTATGCAGCGCGGCGGTTGGACGAATGCTTACCGCCTCTGCTACCAGAGCAAAGTAGGAGCCAGCAAGTGGCTGCAGCCATCGTTGCACAGCGCGTTGCGCGAGCTTGCGGCGAAAAAAAGCCGCGAGGTTTGCATCGTGCCCATTTCGTTCGTTTCCGATCACGTAGAGACCTTGGGAGAGATCGATCACGAAGCGCGCGCGGAAGCCGCTAAATTGGGGATCAAGCGGTTCGAGATGACGTCGGGTTTAAACGATTCACCGACATTCATTGCGGCATTGGCCGACTTGGTTGGCACCGCGATAGGAGTTGATTTAGCAAGCGAGCGCAGGGCAGGCTCGCTCGCTGCCGCTGGAGACTGAGAACTAACGGAATTAGAATAGAACAGGGCCAAGTACAAAAAGGGGTGAGGTTGGATGGCAGACGAATCCGCCAATGGTGGCGTTCTGGGGCATCTTCCGCCGTGGCCGCGGAATGCGCTCAATAATTCGGTCATCGCAATGGAGCAGGCCTATCGCCAGCGCAAAGGTCTGCCGTTGCTCAGCGATGCCGACATCGAAGCCTTAAAAGCCGGCCAGCCGATGGCTTGGGAAAGTGGAAACGGGGGAACCGCGCCCGCTGCGGCGAGTCCAGCGCCTCCGCCTGCGGCCGCATCTGTTCCGCCTGTCGCGGCTCCGGCCGCTACAGCGAGCACAGCCCTCAGTGAAGAAGTCGCCAAGTGGGTGGCGGAGGGTAGAAAGTGGAGTAAATCGACCATTGCGGCGGAGCAGGCGCGGCGCGCGCGCAAAGGTCTATCGACACTCAACGATGTCGAAATCGCCGCTCTTCTCGGCGAGCCGGTCGCGGAGGCGGCAGCTCCAGCGCCGCCGGTTCCAGCCGCTGCTCCAACACCAACTCCGGCAGTAGCGTCCGGACCCATTAGCGCAGACGTTGCCAAGTGGGTTGCAGAAGGTAGGAAGTGGAGCAAGTCGACCATTGCGGCGGAACAGGCGCGGCGCGGGCGCAAAGGGTTGCCCACTCTTAACGATGCCGAGATCGCCGCTCTGCTCGGGGAGCCAGCCGCTGCTGTCGCAACTCCGGCGGCATCGGCTCCCGTGACAGCAGCACCTGCCGCTGCCCGGCCTGCAGCTGCGACAGCATCGGCGGCTGCCTCCGTTTCCCGCAGCGGCGTCTCCACAAGCTATGTCGGCACTCCCGCGGTCGGAACCTCCAGAGCGGCCAAAGCCGGAGGGGTCGCGTCGATCGGTCCGGAGGACAATGAGGTCAATCAGCAGCGCCGGCGCTTGGTTTGGAGCGCGGTTGCGGCTTTCCTCGTGGCTTGGTTCCTCGCATTCTTTCGCTTCTTCCTGCCCCGTACCTTGTTTGAACCTGCGACCAGCTTCAAGATCGGCTATCCCGAGGAATACGGTCTGGGAGTGGATACAAAGTTTCAGCAGAAATACCGCATCTGGGTAGATCGCACGCCGGATCGCATTTTCGTGATCTACGCCCGCTGCACGCATCTGGGTTGCACTCCCGACTGGAAGCCAAGCGAGAACAAGTTCAAGTGTCCTTGCCACGGTAGTGGATACGACAGCGAAGGGATTAACTTCGAAGGTCCGGCGCCGCGCCCGATGGATCGAGCTAAAGTGGAAATCGCGCCAGACGGTCAGATCCTGGTGGATGTTTCTCGGCTCTATCAGTGGCCAAAGGGACAGCCGACTCAGTTCAACGACGACGGAGCGTTCCTGCGAGCGTAGATTGCGTGTGGACTGCCGCCCTCGGCTAGCAGTACTGAGAAGCAAGACAAGAGGAACCAATGCCTGAAGAGAATGGAAACGGCAAGAACGGAAATCGGGTAGGCCTGCTCGAGCGAGTGAAAGCTGGAGTAAAAGAAGATGTCCAGTCACTCAAGACCGACATGCCCGCGAAAGCTAAGGAGCAGATCGAAGGCCTGAAAGATCCCACCAAGACTCAGGTCTTCACTTCGATCTTCCGCCACAAACATGACGACACGCCGCGCAATCGCGCGCTGGGCGTGCTGTCGAACGTCTTTCTGCATCTGCATCCGGCTAAGATCAATCGCGATGCAGTCCGCTACAGCTATACCTGGGGCATGGGTGGAATCACGTTTTACTTATTCATCGTCCTCACATTTACCGGCGTATTGCTGATGTTCTATTACCACCCCAGCAAAGTGCAGGCCTTTCGCGACGTACTCTATCTTGAGCACGATGTTCCCTTCGGCAAACTGCTGCGCAACATGCATCGCTGGGCCGCGCACTTGATGGTGATCGCGGTCTGGTTGCACATGTTCAGGGTTTTTCTGACTGGTTCTTATAAGAAGCCACGCGAGTTCAACTGGAATATCGGCGTACTTCTTTTGGTTTTCACGCTGCTACTTTCGTTTACGGGCTACCTGCTCCCCGACGATCAACTCGGATTCTGGGCAGTCACGGTGGGAACGAACATGGCTCGCGCCACGCCTCTGCTGGGCCACGAAGGGCCCTTCGGCAAAATGCTGGGAATGACTCCGTATAACGATGTTCGCTTTGGTCTTCTGGGCGGCTCGATCGTGGACGCGAATGCGTTGCTCCGCTCCTACATCTGGCACTGCATTGGCATTCCGATCGTGGCGTCAGTTCTGATGATCGTCCATTTCTGGCGGGTAAGAAAAGATGGCGGCATCTCCGGTCCGGCGCCAGTGATGCTGACGTCGGAAGCGGACAAGCCGCGCAGAAAAGTGGAGTAGGCGAGGCGGCGAGGCGTAGCAGCTACATCTCTACAGCGGACAAGACTTTCGGTAGAGACGTTGCTTTGCAACGTCTCCCTGGCTAGGAGATTTTATGGATTGGCGACAACTTTGGGAGATCTGTTCCGCGCCTGACAACGTGCCGATCGTCGGCTTGATCCCGCTGTTAATCTTCTACATTTATCTGGCGTGGAAGCAAGCGAAGGCCAACGATGAACTGATCGGCGAACTCGAAACCAGCCCCGCGATGGCGAAGACTCACCATCGCAAGACGTGGCCTTTCCGTCCCGGTTGGCAGAAAGAAATTCACGTCTGGCCATTTCTTCTCCGCATTGAGTTCCTCGCCGCCATAATCGTTACCATCATTTTGATGGTCTGGTCGATCACGCTGAGCGCGCCGCTGGAAGAGCCCTCGAATCCCAACCTCACCATGAATCCCGCAAAAGCGCCCTGGTATTTTCTCGGCCTGCAGGAAATGCTGGTGTACTTCGATCCCTGGATCGCAGGCGTGGTAATGCCGACGCTGATCATCGTCGGGCTCATGGTGATTCCGTACATCGACACCAACCCGCTGGGCAGCGGCTACTACACCTGGAAGCAGCGCAAGTTTGCTATTGGGACGTTCATGTTTGGCTTCGTGATTCTTTGGGTTGCGATGATTATTATCGGGACGTTCATCCGCGGGCCTGGTTGGCAGTGGTTCTGGCCGGGACAAACCTGGGATCACAATCGACTTATTTATGAGGTGAACCGCGATCTGCCTGATCTTTTTGGGCTCACATCGAACCTGGCCAAAGCAATCTTCGGGGCGATTGTGGTCGGAGGCTATTACCTGGCCGGAGGTTTTCTCGTACACGCGCTGTTCCGCCGGTACAACCCAAAGGATTACAAGCGCATGAGCTTGCTGCAGTATTCCATCATGATGTTCTTCTGGCTCACCATGGTGGCTCTGCCGCTCAAGATGCTGTTGCGGCTTGCATTCAATATCAAGTACGTGTGGATAACGCCCTGGTTCAACGTGTGACGTATACGGAAGCAATTGTCATTCTGATCGGAATGACAAGCTTGATTTGTTAGCTGTGTTCAACGACTAGAGGGAGAATCTGGTGCCTGAACAACCAATCCCCGAGCAAGATCCAGTAGTCACAAAGTCGTACGCGATGTATTACGTCGTCTCAATGGTCTTGCTGATGGCGACGCTGTTCTGGGCTCTGTGGGATGAAGCTTATGGACAGCGGCCGTGGAAGGCTTTCCAAAACGAATGGAAGCACCGCTACACGGCTTTTCTGGCGAAGGCAGAGCCGGCGTCCGACAAGTCCGTGAAAGCGGTCGAGACGGATCCCCAGTATCAGCAACTGGAGCAAGCCTACAAACAAGTTGACACGGCGACCAGGTCTCAGAGAGACGACCTTCAGAAGCAGATCACGAGTCTCAGCGCGCAAATCCTCGCAGTGCAGAATATCTTCACTGACAAGCGGGCTTACGCGAATGCGTTGACCTATCAGATCGAAACTGAGACCAGTTCATCGGGCAAGCAAAGCAAGAGAAACGAACTCGAAGAATATAAAAAGAAACTCTGGACCGTCGAATTCCCCGACGGTCACGAAGAGAAATACGACTTTCGCCAACTGGAAGAAAAGTACAACGACCTCAAGGATCAGCGCACGAAGCTGAATGCCAAACTGGGCGAGGTGATCAAGCCAGTGACCGCGGCCAGCACGGCAATGACGACTTATGTCTCCGATCACATGGTGGATCTGACGCCGACCCAGATCGAGGGCTTGCAGAGAAAAACGAAAGAATGGGATCCGAAGATTGTGCAGATCAACGTGGCCGACGCGAATATAGTCGACCGCTGCGAATCCTGCCACATGGGCATTCGCGAGCCGCTAAAAATCACGCCCGCGGTTATGACTCCGAAGGGTGAAAAGAAGCCCGACGAATATGCGCAGGCTTTTGTTAGCCATCCAAGTCCCGGGCTGTTGAAGATTCATGATCCTGACACATTCGGTTGCTCGCCGTGCCATCAAGGTAATGGCCGCGCGACTACGAGCGTCGAGAAGGCGCACGGAAATTACGAGCACTGGCTGTGGCCACTATTTCCCAAGCAGAACGTCGAGGCCGGATGCCAGACTTGCCACGCCGCCGACATGGTTCTGGTTAGCGGCGATGTGGGATGGACGATCAGCGAAGGCAAAGATCTGTTCCGCCAAAAAGGCTGCATGGGTTGTCATCGCTATGAGGGCTACGACAAGGAACCCGAGGACCTGAATACGTTCAGTCAACACATCAAGCAACTGGAGCAGCAGAAAAAGGAAAACTTCAAGCAGGCTGCGTATCTGATGAAGCAAGCGGATACGGCGGAAACCAACCAGGAAGCCAACCGATTAAACGATGAGGCCATCGCGCTCAAAGTTTCTAATAGCAAGGCGGACGGCGAGATTCAGCAACTCGACTTTCAGATGCACAGCACGATGCAGGACATGAAGAAGATTGGGCCGAACTTGAAAGACATCCGGCTCAAGCTGAATAAGAATTGGATTCCGGTGTGGATAAAAAAACCAACCGACTTCCGTCCCACCACCAAGATGCCGAACTTCCGTCTGACCGATCATCAGATCCAGGCGATCTCGGCGTACTTGTGGCAGTCGGCATTGACCGATCCGCTGCCAAAGCAAAATCCCGGAAACGCGGAGCACGGCAAAGAGCTTTTCGAAACCCGCGGCTGCCTGGCGTGCCATTCCATCGGCGAAGGCGATCAAATGCAGGGCGGTACTTTTGCCGCGAATCTGTCACGCGAGGGTGAAAAAGCAAATTACGACTACCTGGTGCGCTGGATTCACAATGCCCGACAACGCACCCGTCCCTATTGTCCGTACGAAAAGAAAGATATCGGTCCAGAAGATTACGCCAAGAAGGGCTTACCTTACGTCTTCGACCTGCAACATAGCCAATGCCCCAACGATGGCCACGAACTGCAAGTACAGAACATGACAGTCATGCCCAGCCTGCGCTTGGCGCCGGAAGATGCGCAGGACATCGCGTCGTACTTGATGACGCAAAAGAAACAGGAGCCGTCTGCTTACGCCGAAGCTTCCTTCATGGATGATCCCGCGTTGAAAGAAGAAGGCAAGAAGTGGATTCGTCACTACGGTTGCTCCGGATGCCATGAAATTTCCGGCATGGAAGATGAAGGCCGCATCGGCACGGAACTGACCTTTGAAGGTAGCAAGCCCATCGAGCGGTTGGATTTCGCCCTGTTCACTGAAACGGCCCAGCGGGGCGGCAAACATGCCGAGCCGATCACGAATCCAGAAGACTTGGCGCGACTCCCGGAGGGTCCGGCGACCGGGCCATGGTACGACCACAAGGGATTCTTTGAGCACAAACTTGCGGAACCTAATATTTTCGACAAAGGCAAGATCAAGTCAGAGACCGAAGCCCTGCGCATGCCCAATTTGCACCTGGCGTCGGAGCAGATTCGCGACCTCACGACCTTCCTGCTGGGAAGCGAAGAGAGTTCCCTGCCAGCGCAGTATCAATATCGCCCCGGCGACGCGCGCCGTGATATTCAGGAAGGTTGGTGGGTGGTCAAGAAATACAACTGCATGGGATGCCATCAGTTTATCCCCGGGCAGAAAACCGTTCTCATGGGCCTATCTCAGTACCGGGAGAATCAGGAACAGTTGCCTCCCAAGCTCTTGACCGAGGGTGCGCGCGTGGATCCCGAATGGCTGCGCCGATTCCTGTCCAATCCTTCGTTGAGCACGACGGATACAAATCGCAACGGCGTGCGTCCGTATCTGAAAGTGCGCATGCCCACGTTCTCTTTCTCGGACAATGAACTGCGCAAACTGGTCCGATTCTTCCAGGCGCTTTCGCAACAGCCCATGCCGTACATTCCGGAACAGATTCCGGTATTGACGACAAAAGAAACCGATATGGCGCGCAGCCTGTTCTCGAGCACGGCAGCGCCCTGTTTGAAATGCCACGCCACGGGCGATCCCGCGCACGACAAGATTGCGACCGCACCAAATTTCCTGCTCGCCAAAGAACGTCTGAAACCGGATTGGGCGCAGCGCTGGGTGTTGGATCCACAAGCCATTAGCCCGGGCACCTCCATGCCATCGGGGTTGTTCCGGCTTGACAAGGATCACTGGGTGTTTGCCGGCCCGACGCCTGCATCGTTCCAGGGTTACGAGGGAGACCAGTCGAAGTTATTGGTGGACTATATTTTCCAGCTAACCCCAGAAGAGCAAAAACGCGTAGCTGGATCGATGGGGCGAAATAGCGCCGCAAACCAGACGCCAGCGAAATCCAAGCAAGCTGCCGCTCCTTCTCGCCGGGCAAGCAGCGGGGGTTCGCGGTAGAATGTAGGGTTTTGTAAACCCGCCAGGGCGGCGGCTGTCGCGAGGGCGCTCCCGCCCGCGCATTCGGGACGAGTCTTCGGGATAGCAAGTAAATCTGAATTCGAACTTTGAAAAACGCATTCAACTTTTCACGAAAGGGCGACATCATGAATAGGAAAACATCTGTAGCAATGTTTGGACTGCTCTGTCTTCTCGGCCTATGGCTCCTCGTAGGCTGTAGCAAGAAAGAGGAAACAAACGAAGCCCCGGCTTCCGCACCGGCCAACACGGCAGCGCCGGCGCCAGCAGCCACCCCAATTGATCCCAGCACGGTAGCTTCGGTCAGCGGCACCGTGAAGTTCGACGGCGCAGCTCCCAAGCCCGCCAAAATTGACATGAGCCAGGATGCCGCTTGCAAGGGCACGAACACAGCTGAGACCGTGGTCGTCGACGGCGGCGACGTGGCCAATGTTTTCGTCTACGTAAAAGACGGACTGGGTGATCGGACATTTGCAGTTCCGACGCAGGCGGTCACGATCGACCAGCAAGGCTGCAAATACCATCCTCACGTGCTGGGTGTGATGACCGGTCAGAACATTGAGATCAAGAACGACGATCAAACCACGCACAACATTCATCCCACGCCGCAAGCCAATCGCGAGTGGAATGAATCTCAGCCGCCCGCGGCCGCTCCGCTCGAGAAGAGCTTTGCCCGCGAAGAAATTATGCTGCCGGTAAAGTGCAACCAGCACCCATGGATGCGGATGTACATCAACGTGGTCAAAAGCCCGTTCTATGCGGTCACCGGCCCGGATGGCAAGTATGAAATCAAGGGCCTGCCGCCGGGAGATTACACCATCGCATTCGTGCAGGAGAAACTGGGTGAACAGGATCAAAAAGTGACGCTCGCTGCGAAAGACAGCAAGACCGTAGACCAAACTTTCAAAGCGCAGTAGTGCTCATAGCTCACGTGGGGACAGCCGCCCTCGGCTGTCCCGCCGAGCAAAGCTCGGCAGGTAGTTAGATTGACCGGGAGTAAACATCTGAAATCCCTCGCCACACCGTACAATCGGGCGCACCATCGCTTTGCCATCTTCGTAGCGTGTGCGACTTTTGTGCTCATCATCGCCGGCGCGCTGGTCACCAGCAACGATGCCGGACTTTCCATCCCCGACTGGCCTACATCTTTCGGATCTTTCAGCGTTCCACCTTTGCGTGGAGGAATCAAATTCGAGTGGAGTCATCGCGCAATCGCCGGGTCGATTGTTCTGCTCACGATTTCCATCGCCGCGTGGACGTGGTTCGCTGACCGCCGACGATGGATGAAATGGCTGGGCATCGCCGCTCTGGCCACCGTTATTACGCAGGCAATCCTTGGCGGGCTAACAGTCCTGTTGTTCCAGCCGCCGTGGGTATCTTCAGCACACGCCGCAGTGGCACAAACCTTCTTCTGCATCGCTGTCGCTATCGCCATGTTCACCGGACGCCGATGGGTAGAAGAGGTCCCGCAGATTGAATTCGACAACCGTCGTCCCAGTCTCATTACCCTCACGTGGCTGTCGATCTTCGTGCTTTATGTTCAACTGATTCTGGGTGCGATGTTTCGCCATCACGGCATGAGTTGGTGGCCGCACGTGGCTAACGCCGCGATTGTGACTTTCGTACTCACATGGACCGCGATCCGCGCGCTATCGCGATTCTCGAAAATTGAAGCCGTGCGGCGGCCGGCGATTATCTTGGCATTGCTGCTAGTGGTACAACTTTGCCTCGGTTTCGCGGCGTTTCTCACACGTATAGCCTGGGGCCGCGATGCGGTCCAACCGGAATTTCCGATGGTAATTTCAACCGTGTCCCACGTCGCCGTGGGAGCACTGCTGTTGGCGACCGCTGTCATCCTCGCCATTCAAGTATGGCGGCATATTCCTGTTTCGTTTGAGGAACACGCAACCAGCCGATCTCGAAAACCGGCAGCTGCTTAACCTACCGGACAGCGTCTCATCGTAGAATAAACTGTGGCCTCTAAAACTCCATTCGCTGTTGCCAGCTCTGAGACCGATCTCGCTGTCGAGCCCGTCATTATTTCCGTGCGCGATGTCGTGCATCGTTATGGTGACCGAGCTGCGCTGAATGGCGTCTCCTTCGATGTGCGTCGGGCCGAACTCTTCGGATTGCTAGGGCCGAATGGCAGCGGAAAAACTACGCTGTTTCGCATACTCTCTACTCTGATGATTCCGGTTGGCGGGCGTGCCGAGATTATGGGATTCGATGTTGCCCGCGACCCCAACGGTTTGCGCCGCCAGATCGGCGTGGTTTTTCAGGCGCAAAGCATCGATGTAAAACTCACTGCTGCTGAGAACCTCTGGCATCAGGGACATCTCTACGGCTTGCACGGAGCGTCACTGAAATCGCGGATTGCTGAAATGCTTGGCCGTGTCGGCCTCGCAGATCGAGCCAACGAGAAAGCAGAGACGTTCTCAGGGGGAATGCAGCGCCGGCTGGAATTGGCTAAAGGTCTGCTTCATCACCCATCTGTCCTGTTACTGGACGAACCCACAACCGGACTTGATCCCGGCGCCCGGCGCGATCTCTGGCAATATCTCGCGATATTGCGTGATGAAGAACGGGTGACAGTGATCGTCACAACTCACCTTATGGAAGAGGCCGAGCGCTGTGATCGTCTCGCCATCTTGAATCAGGGAAAGGTAGTAGCGCTGGGCACGCCCGATGACCTAAAGCATGAAATCGGTGGAGATGTGATCGTACTGGATGCGAAGAACCCCGATTCACTCGCAGAAAGAATCCGCGTTCGCTTTAATCTGGAGGCGCAGGTGCTTCACAGGCAGGTGCGCATCGAGCGCGAGAATGGCCATCGCTTCATCACCGATGTGGTTGAGGCTTTCCCGGGTGAGATTGAGTCGATTTCAGTAAGCAAGCCAACATTAGAAGATGTTTTCATTCGCCGCACCGGCCATCGGTTTTGGACGGACGGCGAGGACGAAGCGGGAAATTAAAAAAAGTGAAGGAGCTCGCAAGCCGATGATGCTGGTGCTTTCGGTGATACTCGGAATCGTGCCGCTCATGGGCGTTGCTTGGATTGTTCTGAAAGCAAGCGTTACCACGGTCGACGGTCTTTTTATGACCCTGATCCTGCTCACGCTTTCGGGTATTCTGTTCCTGAATGCGTACTTAGAGATTCGCGGAAAGCTCAAGAAATCCGCAGCGCCCCCGGCGCAGAAAACGAGTTAATGTGGTCACACAAACTGCAACCTTGCCGGTGCAGGTCGTGCCAATTTCCAGCGGAATCATGCTTCCCGCTTTTACCCTTTGGTGGCGCGAAATTGTCCGCTTCTACCGCCAGCGCTCCCGCGTGGTCGGCGTGATCGCCTCGCCGCTGCTGTTCTGGCTGGTTATCGGAGCCGGCTTCGGCACTTCCTTTCGCGCGGGCAATTCCCCGGGTCAGCAGCATTATTTGGATTATTTCTATCCCGGCGCACTCATCATGATCGTGCTGTTCACTTCGATTTTCGCCATGATGTCGTTGATCGAGGATCGCAAAGAAGGGTTTCTACTATCGGTCATGGTCGCGCCCGTGCCTCGATCCGCTATAGTGCTCGGCAAGGTGCTGGGTGGAACAACGCTGGCTGCTATTCAAGGCCTGATCTTTTTGGCTTTTGCGCCCTTTGTCGGCGTGCATTTGGGAATCATTGATTTCTTGCTGGTCGTGTTTGTAGTTTTCCTGGTTTCTTTTGCGCTTACCTCTTTGGGATTCGCCATAGCGTGGCCCATGGATTCTACGCAGGCTTTCCATGCCATCATTAATCTTTTTCTGATCCCGCTGTGGCTGCTATCGGGCGCGCTGTTTCCGTTGGCAGGGGCTTCGGGCTGGCTGCGACTTGTGATGCGGCTGAATCCGCTGACCTACGGCGTCGAAGCTCTGCGCGTTCTTCTTTATCCGGAGAGCCCGACTGTCTTGCCATTGCCGGCCTCGATTGGCATGCTGGCCCTATTTACAATTTTCATGTTTGGGTTATGCTTTTTCCGGGTAAATCGCCGCACTACGAGGCCTGCCGCATGATGCAAGTTCCGCCGCAATTCGCTAATTTCCCGGCGATTGACGCCAGCTTGAACGGTACCAGCGCGGTGTTGTTGCTGGTGGGGCGCGGTTTCATCAAGCGCGGGCATATGGCCGCTCACCGCATTGTCATGATCGCGGCGTTGGCTTCGTCGAGCATTTTTCTCGTGTGTTATTTGTACTATCACTGGCATGTGGGCTCAGTGCATTTTCAGGGACAAGGCTGGTCGCGCCCTGTCTACTTCAGCATTCTGATCTCCCACACAATCCTAGCCGCTGTGATCGTCCCGATGATCATTATTACGCTTAGCCGCGCCCTGCGAGAACGTTTTGACCGCCATCGCGCCATCGCGCGCTGGACCTATCCTTTGTGGATGTACGTTTCGATCACCGGCGTGATTGTGTATTTCATGCTTTATCATCTGTTCGCCGCATGAGAAAGCATTAGCACAGAGGCAGCCAGACACAAAGAATTACTCTGTTTCTTCTCTGTGTCTCTTGCGACTCCGTGGTGAAAAGGGCCTTATGGCTGTCGTCAGATTAAAAATCGATGTTTCGGGCACGGTGGGCGATGAAGCCTGGCGCCAACTCAAGCAGTTCGATCAGATCCAGAGTGCGGATTTTGGTCCGCAGTTCGGCAGTGGCGGAAGGTGCAATCATCCGGTCAACGCGCCGCACAACAAAGGCGAATGGATTGGCGCTGAAGTCCGGCTGCAGACACCGCTTCTAGCCCAATACGCGGTCTCCCACTATCTGGAGCAAGACCGCGTGCTCGATGCCGATGTGCTGGAGTAACCTTAATCACCGATGTCCTCCCTGCCCAACGCAGCTCCGCAAACTTCGCCCGATGCAAGCGAAACCCCTGACCGGCCGCGCAAGCCGCGTATGTCTACGCGCAACCGGCTGCTTTTTTTCCTGACCGCGTGGCTGATCGTCTTAATGCCGTTTCTGTTTTGGTGGAATACCTGGTTCGGCCGCCAACTTTCCGACAAGCAACTGGCCGAATATCTGCAGGACGAAAAGCATCCCCGGCACATTCAACACGCTCTGGTGCAAATCGGCGAGCGCATGACTCGGCATGACGCGAGCGTAACGCAGTGGTACCCGCAGGTTGCGAAGCTCGCTTCGTATCCGGTCGAAGAAGTACGCAACACCGACGCCTGGGTGATGGGACAAGACACGACCGGCGCGGGATTCCATGAAGCTCTGCTCAAAATGCTCGCCGATCCATCACTCATGGTGCGAGGCAACGCCGCGCTCTCGCTGGTTCGCTTCGGAGACGCATCCGGAAGACCCCAGATCCTGGAACTGTTGCAGCCGGCCACAGTCACCGCGTCGCGACCGGGAAAGGTAATCGATACCAGCGCTGTCGGAACCGCTATTCGTCAGGGCGGGATTGTTGCTAAATTACAGGAAGGCGGACAGACTACGGAAATCCGCTCGCCAATCACCGGCCGTCTGCGCACGTTATCTGCTGAAACCGGGGAGACGTTAGTGGCCGGTGCCGCCATGGCGACCATCGATCCGGGCACGGAACAAGTCTGGGAAGCATTGCGCGCGCTTTACCTCGTGGGCCAGCCAGACGATCTTGCCGCGGTTCTCCCCTATGAGCGGGAACTGCCAGACATCCCCGATCACGTGCGAAAGCAAGCCATCGAAACAGAAAAAGCCATTCGGGACAGATCCAACCATTAGCCTTTGGCCTGAGAAGCTTTGCTCCGGCCCTAGAACAAACCATGGCGCAAACACTCGGATATGTTGCATTGGTAGTCCGTGATTACGACGAGGCGCTGGCCTTCTTCACACGGTCGCTCGGATTCGTAGTGATCGAAGACAGTGTCGCCAAAGATCGATCCGGCAACGAAAAACGTTGGGTGCTCGTTGGCCCACCCTATTCTCGCGGTACCAGTCTGCTTCTTGCGCGAGCATCGACTCCCGAGGAGGCGAGTCATATTGGCAATCAAACGGGCGGCCGAGTCTTTCTCTTTCTGCACACCGATGATTTCTGGCGCGACTACGGTGAGATGCTGAAGCGGGGAGTGAGGTTCGTAAAAGAACCGCGGCAGGAAACCTACGGCACAGTCGCAGTGTTCGAAGACTTATACGGCAACAAATGGGATCTGCTCGAACTCAAGACGGGGACCGAAGGCTTGGTCTAACAGCGGAGGGTTGAAAGTTGGGAATTAAATCGGCATTACGCCAACTTCTTTTTCCACTTCCACCGTGTCGACCATCACGATCGCGTCCCACGGACAGCCATCGAGGAAACATCCATCCGGGCCTTTGCTCAGGCACTTCTTGCATCCGATACAAAGGATCGGGTCGACCTGAATTCTGCCGAACGGCGGATGATCTTCGTCCGGAACCCAGAACATGCAGTCTTCCACCGGGCAATACTCCACGCAGGCCGGAGAACCGGCACAGCCGGTGCAGCACTCGGTGATGACCGCCAACTCCTTTGGTTTCTTCTTTCGAGGAGTCAATAGCCCCTTGGACTTGGGTTCAAACTTAAACTCGTCGGGCACCATCCCAGCGGGTTTCAGGGCGTCTGCTTCAGCAGCCATGGCGAGATTATACCGCAGTGGGCGCAATTCTCATCCCCACGAAGTCGGAAGGGATTGGGTTCAGCCGGTCGAGGGATCTGGCGCATAGTCCTTGAAACTCGCCATCACAAGAAATCAGTTTCATTTTGGCCTGCCTCGCCGATTCTTTGCGCCCTTCCCGGTCAAAGGCCCCTTCGTTTCTGATATATTGGGCGTCCAGCCCCTAATTTTCTTCACCGCGCTCGCGTCTTGGCCAGGGGCGGAAGGAGCAGCATTCATGGCAGGAAGAAGCGTCAATAAAGTCATTCTTATCGGAAATCTGGGCAAGGACCCCGAGGTGAAATACACCCAGGGCGGCATGCCGGTGGCCAAGTTCTCGATCGCCACCAATGAACGCTTCAAGGACAAAGAGGGCCAGTGGCAGGATCGCACCGAGTGGCACAACATCGTGGCCTTTCAGCGCCTGGCTGAAATCGTCGGAGAGTATTTGAAAAAGGGCGGCAAATGCTTTATCGAAGGCAGCCTGCGTACCAGTTCCTGGGACGATAAGGAAACCGGCCAGAAGAAATACAAAACAGAAATCATCGCCAATGATTTGGTGCTACTGAGCGGCCGTGGCGCAGGCGCCGGAGATGATTCCGGTGGACGCTCCCGCGGCGCCTCCGCAGGCGGAAACAATTTCGACCAGCGCACACCGGAACCGGAACACGCGGCAGCTTCAACCCCGATCAGCGACGAAGACATTCCCTTCTGACCGGGGCTAAAGCTGACACGACTCAAGTCCGATTCGAGTTACGCCGCCTTGTGACTTAACCGGCTATCGCCAGCCTCACCCACTAGCTTACGAGCCGCCAAAGTCATCATCAGGCGCGTAGTGCCGGTCATGATCATGCTGATGCCGACCAGTGTCCCGATAACCCAAAGCGAACTGACGGGCCACTGATTCCAGATCAAGAAGCCCAGAAATAGAGTAACGATTCCATCCAGCAGCATCCACGGTGAGCTGCCACTTTTGCGGGTGGCGAAATAGGCGACGACGTCCGCGACTCCCTCTGCGAACAGGAATATCCCCAGCACGAGAGTAAAAGTGGCAGTCGCCAAGACTGGATGGGCGATGAAGTAACCTCCGGCCACAATGTAAACGACCGCGACGAGCAACTTCCAGGCAATGTGACCAATGCCCTGGGACTGAAAGGCGTGGACAAGTTGCACGATACCGTCGAGTACTGCTATCCAGCCAATTACAATGACGACCCCGACGGACGTGGCCATCGGCAGGGCGATGGCAAGGACTCCGAAGATAATCAGTACGATCGACAACACCAGCGAGGCTTGAGACGCGCGTCTAAATCCTGTTTCCAGCGTGGTCATGGCTTCCTCCTATTCGATCACTGCACGGGCAAGTCTCTAGCGTGTCTGTTGGTGTTGTCAACTGGAAATTGTGACGCTGCCGGGAGAACCGTTTCGACTCGGAAAGTCTGTTCTAAAAATACGACCCGGCCATGCATTCAAGTCCCTCAACCGCTACAATACCTGCGGAGATTTTCCAATGACTTCTCTTGCCAGCAAGACCTGCGTACCCTGCCGCGGTGGCGTACCCCCGCTCAAGGGAAAAGAACTCGAAGCGCTTCATCAGCAAGTCCCCCAGTGGAAGGTAATTAACGAACATCACGTCACCCGCACTTTTACTTTTCCTGATTTCAAGCAAGCGCTCGCTTTTGTGAATCGGGTGGGCGCGGTGGCCGAAGAGCAAGGGCACCATCCCGATATTCTGCTGGCCTGGGGCAAAGCGGAAATTACCTTGTGGACGCACAAAATCGATGGTTTGACCGAAAGCGACTTCATCATGGCCGCGAAGATTGACGGTCTGCACGCGGCTTGAACCTGCATTTCCAACAGACGTCTACGATGTAACCAACTTTGAGGCGTAACTTCTCACAGGATCAGAAAATGAAATCTTTATTGCGCATTCTGGCTGTGCTGGTGCTCACCGCGGCTGCCTTTCCCCAAGCAGATCAAATTGCTCCAAACGAGAATCTGGTTTCCGAGGGAATTCCGAAGATTCCCACGTCATTAGCTGAAACCGTCGAGCGCTACACGAATTTTCGCGCCGCTGTTTTGGACAGCTGGAATCCGACGAGACGGGAAATGTTAATTGCCACGCGGTTTGCCGATACTTATCAAGTCCATATGGTGAAAATGCCGGGCGGCGCGCGCACCCAACTGACTTTTTATCCAGACCGAGTGGCTGGCGCTCTTTATCCGCCTACCAAAGATGATTCCTTCGTGTTCTCGAAGGATGTGGGTGGCGGCGAGTTCTATCAACTTTATCGTTATGACGTAGCAACGGGAAACGTCACCCTGCTTACCGACGGTAAGTCACGTAACACGGATCCGGTGTGGAATTACTCTGGCGACAAACTGGCTTACACCTCCACGCGCCGCACCGGGAATGACCTGGATTTGTATGCCATCGACCCGGCGAATCCGAAGACGGATCGACTGGTGGCGCAACTCGCGGGTGGTGGCTGGCAAGCTTTGGACTGGTCGCCTGACGGAAAGAAAATTCTCGTGTCGGAAGAAATCTCGGCCGAGGAGACTTACCTCTGGATCGTCGATGCCACCAGCGGAGACAAAACGCTCATCACACCCAAGGGTGGGCCAGCAAAGATTGCGTACAACAGCGGCCGCTTCAGCAAAGATGGTAAGGGCATCTACGCAACGACGGATAAGGATTCGGAATTCCTGCGTCTGGCCTACGTCGACCTTGCAACCAAGGAGCACACCTACCTCACCAGCAATATTCCCTGGAATGTGGACGAATTCGAGCTCTCCTACGACGGCAAGACGATCGCATTCGTAGCCAACGAAGACGGCTTCGGGGTGTTGCACTTGCTCGACACCAAAACTCGCAAAGAAAAAGCTGTATCTGGCCTCCCTAAAGGCGTGATCTCGGGCGTGAGTTGGCACAAGAACAGCCGCGACCTGGGATTCAATTTGTCCTCGTCTCGCTCGAGTTCCGACGTTTATTCGCTGGATGTGCAAAGCGGAAAAGTGGAACGATGGACCTTCAGCGAAACTGGAGGATTGAACACCGCAGACTTTCCTGATGCTGAACTCATCCACTGGAAATCCTGGGACGCGCGCAGCATCAGCGGCTTTCTCTATCGTCCTCCAACAAAGTTCACGGGCAAGCGGCCGCTAATCATCAATATTCACGGCGGGCCCGAAGGTCAATTCCGACCTGGCTTTCCTGGCCGTTGGGATTACTACATGAACGAGCTGGGAATTGCGATGATCGCGCCCAACGTTCGCGGCTCTACCGGATACGGAAAGACATTTCTTTCCCTCGACAATGGTTTCCTGCGCGCTGGGTCGTATCAGGACATCAATACGCTCCTCGATTGGATTCAGACTCAGCCTGATCTCGATTCCAGCCGCGTCCTCATAACCGGCGGCAGCTACGGTGGTTTTATGACGCTGGCCGTCGCTACGAATTACAACGACCGCATCTGCTGCTCGGTCGATGTTGTTGGTCCGTCTAATCTGGTCACGTTTCTCGAGCACACTTCGGGATACCGTCAGGATCTGCGACGCGTGGAGTACGGCGATGAGCGCGACCCGAAGATGCGCGAGTTTCTGGAGAGCATTGCTCCGTTTAACAACGCGAAGAAGATCACCAAGCCGCTGTTCGTAATCGCCGGGAAGAATGACCCGCGAGTACCGGTTAGCGAATCGGAGCAGATGGTTTCAATCGTTCGGCAGAATGGCACTCCGGTTTGGTGGCTGATGGCAAAGGATGAAGGCCACGGCTTTGCGAAGAAGGCAAATCAGGATTTCCAGTTTTATGCCACGGTGATGTTTGTGAAAGAGTATCTGCTGAAATAGCTGACTGATGCGGCTGAAAGCTGACGGCCGAGAGCCTTTATAATCTTTTCATGCTCGATGAGAACGATTTTCGCAAACAGGCGGACGCCGCCCTTGAGTCCCTCAAACAGAGTCTGATTACCGCTGAAGAATCCGCTGATCTTGAGGTCGAGGACCAGTCGGGAGCTCTGCACATCTCTTTCGAAGACGGCTCCCGGTTTGTCATCTCGCCCAATGCGCCAGTTCGGCAGATTTGGATTTCCGCGCTCGCCACAAGTTTCAAGCTGGATTGGTCGGACGCGAGTCAGGTCTTTGTGCTGCAAAAGACCGGCGAAGAGCTGAAACCATTAGTGTCCCGTTTGATCAATCAGCAGTTGGGAGAGGAAGCGGTAACGCTCGCTTAAAGAAAACCGCTACAAAGCTCCCGCCGGGGATCCCAGTTTGTACTTCAAGTGCCGGGCGATCAGTTGGCCGTGGAAGCGTCCGTTCTCGATAAAAATTTCGTTCGTTCGAGAACCGGCAACAATTACCCCCGCCACATAGATGCCGGGCACATTGCTTTCCAGTGTTTCCGGATCGCACACCGGTCGGCATTGCTCGGTCGAGAGCTCGATGCCCATCGAACGCAGGAAATCATAATCAGGATGGTATCCAGTCAAGGCAAAAACGAAATCGTTCTTCGCGCGAACCACTCCCTCGGGCGTGTAGATCACGACGTGATCGGCCAAGATTTCTCCCACTGAACTGTTGAAATAAGCTTTGATCTCACCATTCTTGATGCGATTCTCGATGTCAGGCAGGATCCAGTACTTTACGTGGTGATGGATCTTCGGCCCGCGGTGGACCAGAGTCACGCGCGCTCCGTGCCGCCACAGATCGAGGGCCGATATCGCAGCGGAATTCTTTCCTCCGATGATCAGAACATCGTTGTCAAAATACGGATGCGGCTCGCGATAGTAGTGAAATACCTTCGGCAGATCTTCTCCGGGGATGTTCAGCATGTTTGCCAGATCGTAATACCCGGTCGCCACGATCAGCTTGCGCGTGTGGTAGTCGTAAATTCTACCCAGCCGATCGGTGGTCGTAACCTGGAAATCCCCGTCCTTACCGTTCACCGTTTTCACCCACTGATATTGCGCGATCGGCAAGCGATAATGCTCGGCCACCTTCCGGTAATACTCCAGCGCCTCTTGACGCGTGGGTTTCTGGTTGGCCGTACTGAACGGAATGTCGCCGATTTCCAGCAATTCCGGGGTGGTAAAGAACGTCATATTGGCCGGGTAGTTGAAGATCGAATTCACCACGCAGCCTTTGTCGATCGAGATGACCTTGAATCCAGCCCTCTGCGCCTCAATCGCACAAGCAAGTCCAGTAGGGCCGGCGCCAATGACTAGCACATCGACCCGCATGCTCGAGCGCAATTCTATCTGAGCGCGCGGAAGCGTGTCGGGAATCTGTAGGGCCCTATCGGGCATCTGTTTCGTGACCAATCGTTATCTCTGAAATTGAAGATGAAGATTCTAGCACGCTGCGCCGAACACTCTGCGTGGATATCAGGAGCGAGCAGCACTTGCTGCGGAAGAGATCGGGCGAACCTCACGTTCGATGCTATGTAATGACTCGTCTTCCGCGATTTCGAGGTCGTAAGCAGATTGAAGGTTCAGCCAAAACCGCGCGCTGGTATCGAAGTACCGTGCAAGGCGCAGGGCAGTGTCGGGCGTGATCCCGCGCCGTTCGTGAACAATCTCCGCAATGCGCGTAACTGGAACCCGGAGGTCAAGCGCCAAGCGATTCATGCTGAGTTGCAACGGCTCCATGAACTCGGCCCGTAGAATTTCGCCGGGGTGAATAGGCGGAAGGCGTCTGCGGTGTCTAGGCATGCATCCTTCTCGCTAGGGTCCACTCTTTGATCGCTTGGATATTCTCGTTTTTCTCCCGTTCGATCTTCTCTTTCAGCTCAGACTTGAGGGATTCAGAGAACGCCCCCAGCGTTTGAGTATCAACTTCCTCAACCGGAAAGAGGGAACGGCGATCGATGTCCATCTCGTGCAGCCTCTCTAGGAATTCAGCGCGCAGGCTGTCTGAAATCGTAAGCTTCCGAACCACGGGCACCCGCGGGACCTCGGGGCGTGCAATCATGGTAGTGAGAATCTGATCGAAGAAAGGCGTCTCCTCATAAAGCTTCCATAGGAAGAATCCCTTTTGGGCAGTCATACGCGGGTTACCTTTCAGAGGGTCAATTCTTACGATCAGTGGCTCTGTTTTGCCCTTAAGCAAGCTATTTAGATATCGAATCCTAGCTTTCTCATCGCTGGGTATGGACTTTTGTCCATACGAAGCAACGATTTCACGCCCCCTCACTTCTAACCAATCAAGATCAATCGTCCAAACTGCCGAGACTTTTTCTCCAGAAGTCGCCTTACCTCGAACAAGGCAAGGTGCGTCTTCGATTGCAAAATAGAGCGCTACGTACGGAGAATCGGTCCAGTCGAGCAAACGGGTCGGTACGCCATAGTGCTGCATTAGGGCCAGCCAGCTTCCCAAGTCGTCGGCAAGCGGAGGATCGAGGATGAACTGGGGAGCGTATTCCTCGAATCGACGTAATAGTTCGCCGCCTTCCGTATCCCTATTGAGCTGATAATGGCCGCTATTGTTGCCGTAGGAATATTCCACTCGCAGGGCACGTTCCAACGAGGTTTGCAGCGGCCACGAAGCCTCCCGTTGCCCACGAAATCCCCACTTTTCAAACTCGCTTGACCATTGGCAAAAAGCGTCCCATGAATCCGCGCGCTCCGTGCAAACAAGCTTGTCAAACAACTCGTCGTATTCGCGACCAAACTGATCACCGGCCCGTCGATAATCGTCGAGTGTTTTGGTCACATCTTGAGCCCAACTAGGCGGAATAAACATAATTCTCAACGGCCCCACAAAACCGCAGCGCACTCTATTCTACTGCAAAGGATAAGGACAGCATAAACGCGTGGGCCCCTGCTGCTCTTGCTATAATTCGCGGATGCCGCATACTTTGTTCGTTGAGGGATTTATATGTCAATCTCCGCCGAACCCGCCACTCGCACTCGCATTGAATCCGACAGCATGGGAAAAATCGAAGTCCCGGCCAACGTTTATTGGGGAGCTCAGACGCAGCGCTCGCTTCTCCACTTCGACATTGGACGCGACGTCATGCCGCCAGAACTGATCCGTGCCTTTGGCATTCTCAAGAAGGCATGCGCACTGGTGAACCAGGATCTGGGCAAGCTTCCCGCTGACAAGGCCAAACTCATCGTGCAGGCCGCGGACGAGGTCATCTCCGGCAAGCTCAACGATCAGTTCCCGCTGCGCATCTGGCAGACCGGCAGCGGCACCCAGACCAACATGAACGTCAACGAGGTCATCTCCAACCGCGCCATTGAGATCGCTGGGGGCGAGATGGGATCGAAGAAGCCGATCCATCCCAACGACGACGTGAATATGTCGCAGTCGTCCAACGACACTTTTCCCACCGCGATGCATATCGCGGCCGCAGAGCGAGTCAAGAATGCGCTGATTCCCGCCATCCAGAGCGTTCACGACGCGATCGCGGCCAAAGCCAAAGAATTCCACGACGTAGTCAAGATCGGCCGCACCCATCTGCAGGATGCCGTGCCTCTGACTTTCGGGCAAGAGTTCGGCGGGTGGGCCAGTCTATTGCAACGTGATATCGAGCGGCTGAAACAGGTACTCGGCGGCCTCTACGATCTCGCCATCGGTGGAACCGCGGTGGGCACAGGGCTAAACGCTCATCCTGAATTCGCGGAGAGAGCCGCGAAGAAGATCGCCGAACTCACCGGACTTCCCTTTCGTTCCCATGGCAACAAATTCGCCGCCCTTTCGGCGCACGATGAAATTGTGTTCGCGCAGGGCGCGCTCGAAACGCTGGCCGCGTCGCTGATGAAGATTTCAAACGATATTCGCTGGCTGGCTTCTGGTCCACGTTGCGGCCTTGGGGAATTATCCATTCCAGAGAACGAGCCCGGTTCTTCGATCATGCCCGGCAAGGTAAATCCCACGCAGTGCGAAGCCATGACCATGGTGTGCGTGCAGGTTCACGGCGCCACTGCTGCGGTTGGATTCGCCGGCTCCCAGGGCAATTTCGAGCTCAACGTGTTCAAGCCCGTGATCATCTACAACTTCCTGCACTCGGTCACGCTGATCACCGACGCTTGCCACGGCTATGTCGAATACATGATCAAGGGCATCGAGGTTGATCGCGCGAAGGTTGATTGGTACGTGAAGAATTCATTGATGCTGGTAACAGCGCTAGCCCCGAAGGTTGGATACGACAAAGCAGCAAAAATCGCCCACACCGCCCACGTCGACAAGACTAGTCTGCTCGATGCAGCGCTAAAGCTCGGCTATCTTACGAAAGAAGAATTCCATCTATTAATGAAGCCAGAAAAGATGACGCGGCCTTAATCGACCAGTCTCAGTCCGGGTCGTACACTCCGTTGCCGTATCCCTTGCGCCGAATATCTTCCTGCATCTGCTCAAGCTTGGCCTTTTCCTGGGCGAGCTGACGCTGCGCCGCTTCGTATTGCGCTTTCAGGTTTCGGCCCCGGTCGCACCAGTCTTTGTAATAAGGTGTGTAATAAGTCGAAGTCCAGCACGCCTGCGCTTCATCATCCTGGGCGAACCCAGTGCTCCACGCCGCGAACTCGTTCTTGAGACTTGTGATGTGGTTCTGGATATCGATAATCTTGCCCTTCTCTACTCTGACTTGACTCTGGAATTTCTTGCCTTGCGCTTCGAACCGTTGTACTTCTTGTTGATCCTCTTCATCAGTGGCCTTGTCGCGGGCGGCTTGCTCTGCGGCGTCGTTCGGTGTTGGCGCAGACTTGGCCGGAGGCGGATTGCCGCCATCGTTTAAATCGTGGTTTCTGATTATTTTGATCGGCGGAGCGGATTCACGCGCTTGCCTTGCGGCGGCGGCCGCAGCGTCGACGGCAGATGGTTTAACCGGGCCTGGGTTTGCTGGTTGCGGGTTCGCCGGCTGCGTAGTTGCTGGTTGTGAACTGGTTGGTTGCGTACCCGTCGATTGCGAAGAGTTGGCTTGCTGGCTGGTTTGACCGAAGGCCAAAGCCGCCAGTAGAAGCCATCCGACTATCCCCAAGCGATCACGAAGGCGCATAGACCCTGATCATATCGCCGCCTAAGCCTTCGAGCCGAGGTTTTGCGAGTAACGTCCGGCCTTGTACTTCCGGGCTAGACCACAACCTGATGTGATTCCACGCTTTCGAGCGGCTCAGTCCGCCTTCGCAACCGACAGTGCAGGTTGCTTTCCAGTTTCTCTCGGACGTGTCTTGGGCGTTGTGGTTATAGTGATGACGCTGATCAATACGAACAGCGCTCCAAGGAATGTGCGCGGACCAACCGATTCGCCTCCGACAGAATATCCGAGAGCAACGGCGACCACGGGATTTACGTAGGCGTAGGTTCCCACTTTCGTTGGCGATTCGTGGTGCAGCAGCCAGACGTAAGCGGTAAAACCGACGATCGAACCAGCGACGATGAGATATAAAAGCGCGTACCAGGCCTTCGCCGAAACCGTCCGCAGATGAAAACCAGCGAACTCGCCAGAGACCGCGGCCAGCGCGAACAGTTGAACTCCGCCAGTGAGCATTTGAGCGGCTGCACTCATGGGCTTCGATGCCGGAAGCGAAAGCTTACGCGTGAGAATTGTCGCCACCGACCAGGTAAACGCCGCCACCAACAGTGCCAAGGCGCCGGCAGGATTGATGGGAACTTCTCCGAACGAGAACGAATGAAGGGTCAGCACAGCAACCCCGCACAAACCCACCAGCAGTGCCAAGCCGAGTCGAACAGTAAGCCGCTGTGTGCGCAGAAAGATGATTTCGAGCAGCGTGATAAATACCGGGATCGTGGCTAGCACGACTGCGGCAATGCCCGAGGGAACGCGCTGTTCGGCCCAGAACAAGCAACCGTAATCGACGAGGAAAATTAGTGTTCCTAGCAGTGTCGCACCGGCCCACTCGCGACGGTTCGGCGATGGCGTGCCCTTCAGCCACATCCAGCCGTAGAGGACGAGGCCGGAAATGAAGAATCGCATGCCTGCCAGCAGGAATGGCGGCACTTCCTGTACTCCGATACGTATCGCCAAGAACGTCGATCCCCAGACAAAATAAATGATCGCAAATGCAAGAAGGACCTTCCATGAAGCTGGGCGCGGAGCGGTTTCCAATCTGATCTCCTCTTCCGAATTAGACGCGACTGGGTTATAGATGGTTCGGTTGCTACAGAGGAACCATGCGGTCGCGATAAAAGTTTTTGATGGGTCCGAAGGATCTTTTTTATGGCGAGGTCGTCTTTCCAAAGGTTAACCCGCTTAGCTTTGAGACCAGTTCTGCGCTGATGCCTTTCGATGCTACCAACACCTGAAAACTTTCTCCCATGCCCTCAGGAGTGACCAGGTGTTTCAATTGCAGTGCAACTTTGGCGTGTTCCTGCGGCAGTCGGCATTCTTCGAAGGCATCGGCGAATTGATTATGCTCGCCGATCCCCAACAGAAATTGCGATTGGGTGAGCAATGGTTGGACTTGCATTCCTTGTCCCTCGGCCGCGGCTGCGAGCGCTGTGAAGTTCACGTGGGCGGTGATGTCCTGTTCTCCCGGCGCTTCGTAAGGATTCGCGCTCATCGAGTGTTGGCGATAGGCAGCGATGGTACCCAGATGTCGCCCAGCAAGCTGCTCTTGTCGCGTGTAGCCGTAGTCGATTGCGATGATGAATCCGCGTTTTATCGTAGCGGCAATCTCGGACATGTAACGTTGCGCGATCAGGGGAGCTTCGATTCGCTCGCCAGCTTCCGGATGCACGCCGTAGCGGTCGAGAAACTCCAGTGCCTCGGCCGATGCGGGCTGCCAGGTTTCGGACAATCGTCCGTCTTTTTCTGAGATGCGCAACTCGCCCTGCGAGCTGAGAACCTCGACTGGAAGTGCGTCAAAGAATTCGTTGGCGAAGACGATGATAGGAACCTCAGCGGTTAAAGCCCTCTCTAAAGCGGCCTCGCTCGGCAGGACTGCCTCGCCGTCTGAACAGAGGGAAGCCTTCCCTGCTGCGAAGTGCTGTTCCAAGGTCGCTTGCAGCCGCCCTCGCAGAGCGGGCGAGCTTTCCGCCAACGAATAATGCACTGCATCAAAAAACGCCGGAAACTTTTTTCGCGACCAATCCAACACATCCTGTGCAAACAATCCGCGGCCCGGCCCAATTTCCAAGATTTCCATCCGCTCCGGCGATCCCAGCGCACGCCACATCTCGTCGAACTGCCGTGCCAGAAGGCGTCCGAAGACCGCATGCACATCGCTGGAGGTATAGAAGTCACCGGCCTTGCCAAACTGCTCGGCGTTCCGCGAGTAGTAACCCAGTGCAGGATCGTAAAGGCACATCTCCATGTACCGGGAAAACGGTATCGGCCCACGCTCCCGAATTTCCTGTTCAATCTTCTGCCGCAGGGTCACAAGCCGTCCCGTTGACGCTCAAGACGATCTTGCGGCGTACGAATAAACATTTCGACCAGATAGTCGTGCAAACAATCGTAGAGCTGCCGCTGCAGGGTCCACTCGAATTGCGAGCTGTCCAGGTCGCGCGGATGGAAGTCGAAATAGTAAGTGTGCACCGGCACCGGAGGATTCTTGAACTGGATGATCAGTTCAACGCCATCTCCCTTGGCGCGGGCGGAGAACTCCAGCAGGGGATGTTCGTAAAGACGAAGCTGAGCAAGCACGCGGTCAAGACGGACGTTCGGCGACATAGGTACCGAAGCTGATTCTAAAGTAATTGTCGCTGTCGTACAGGAAACCTGTACAATAGACCAAGGAGACAAACTTGACGGAAACCACATACACCAATCTCCGACAGAGTCTCGCCTCGGTACTCGACCGAGTCGCGAATGATCGCGAGGTCGTGATCGTGCGCCGGAAGGGCGAGAAGACGGTAGCGATGGTCCCAGCGGACGAACTGATGGGCTTGATCGAAACCGCTCACCTGCTGCGATCGCCCAAGAATGCCCAACGCTTGCTCACCGCGCTGCGGCGTGCCGTGGGGCGAAAAGGCAAGCCGGAGCCCCTCGAAAAACTGCGTCGGGAGATGGGACTTGGCCCGAACCGGTGAACGAGAAGCGATATTCCACCCGGAGTTTCGCCAGGATCTGCGTTACTGGACAACCACAGACCGCAAGGTGCCACTGCGAGTCTTCGAACTCATAGAAGCGGTGCTGCGAGATCCCTTTACAGGTATTGGAAAGCCGGAACCGCTCAAGTACGTACTTGCAGGCTGCTGGTCACGAAGAGTCACCCAGGAACATCGACTCGTTTATCGGGTGAGTGAAGGCAGGATCGACTTCCTGCAGGCCCGGTATCACTACTAGCCATGTTGGGGCGCCCGCGCCCACATTTATTTCGACCTGGTCTTTTTACAAATTGTTACAACTCGCTATCCGGCGGAATGTCCATCCGTCTAATTGCTCGTTTTCCTCAATCCAATTCCGGCGGATCTTTCCCCCGGAAAACAATTCAAAGCGGAGGTTATTCCATGCTTAAACATTTTGTCGTTGCTCTGGTTGCAGTCGCAGGATTGTCGTTGGGAAATCCATTGTGCCGCGCGCAGTCCGCGCTCTTAGACTTGCCTCGGGATAGCCAGCACTCCGCGGTGACGCAGCGCATTGGAATCACCGACATTACGATTAGCTATTCCCGGCCGCTGGTCAAGGGACGACCTATCTGGGGCAAGCTTGTGCCTTATAACGAGGTCTGGCGTACGGGAGCGAATGAAAACACGACTATCAGATTCACTGATGACGTATCGATCGAAGGAAAGCCGCTGGCGAAGGGCGTCTACGCACTCTTTACGATTCCGGGAGAAAACCAGTGGACGGTCATTTTATCCAAAGTCCACACCGCTTGGGGCAGCTTCACTTACAACCAGGCTGACGACGTACTTAGGGTGACCGTAAAACCGCAGGCGACGGAGCCTCGCGAAGCAATGGCTTTTGACTTCGACGACGTGAAGGCAGACTCTGCCGTTGCCACGCTGCGCTGGGAAAAGGTCGCAGTTCCGTTCAAGATCGATGTGAATGTCCATGACATCGTGCAGGCCAGCCTGCATAACCAACTTCAAGGGCTGGCGCAATACACGTGGGAAGGATGGGACGACGCTGCGACCTATCTGCTGACGGCCAAATATGACCTCAATGAAGCTCTGCAATACGAAGAGACGTCGATCCGAACCGAGCCACGATTCGACAACTACTTGACCAAGTCACAGATCCTCGAAGCCATGGGCCGCAAGGATGATTCTGAGATGGCTAAGAAGCAGGCCCTCGACCGTGCAACGGCGGCTCAACTTTATGGCTATGGTCGGTTGCTTCAGGGTCAGGGGAAACAGGATGAGGCTTTTGACTATTTCCGTCAGGCGGCCAAGAAAGATCCGAATGACTGGGTCGTTCACGACGGCACGGCGAGAATCTACTCGGCCAAGGGCGACTACGACAATGCGCTCAAGGAGATCAAGATCACGTTGGCGGGCGCTCCCGACAACCAGAAGATTTTCTTTGAACCCATGGTGAAGAAGTTGGAGGCAAAGCAGGACATCAACAAGAACTAGCGGAACCCGCGCCGGTTGCTAATCGCCAGCCTTGGCAACCGGCGCCCTCTTCTCTTCAGTTTTCTGTTCGGGATAGTCGTACACTCCGCGCCCGGCTTTGCGGCCTACGCGGCCGGCTTTTACGTACTGCACCAGAAGTGGCGCAGGGCGATACTTCTCTCCCAAACTCTTGTGGAGATATTCCAGAATTGAGAGCCTTGTATCCAGACCAACCAAATCCACCAACTCGAACGGTCCCATGGGGTGATTTAATCCGAGCTTCAATGCTTTGTCGATATCCTGCGCGGAGGCAATACCTTCCTGCAGCATGTAGAACGCTTCATTGCCGATCATGGCGTTGATGCGGCTGGTGATAAAGCCGGGGGATTCCTTAATTGCGACAACCTCTTTGCCCATGCGCCGACCGACCTCGGCTACCGACGCGAGCGTGTCGTCGTCGGTCTCGAGCCCACGGACAACTTCGAGCAGCTTCATTTTGTGGACTGGATTGAAGAAATGCATTCCCACGCATTTCTTGGCGCGATAGGTGACGCTGGCAATTTCAGTGATGCTGAGCGAGGAAGTGTTGGAAGCGAGAATGGTTCCGGGACGGCAGATTTTATCGAGCAGGGTGAAGATCTCAATCTTCGACTCCATTTCTTCGGGCACTGCTTCGATTACCAAATCTGCTTCGCGCGCGGCTTCTTCGACGCTGCCCGCGTATCGCAACCGGCCGAAGGCAGCGCTGGCATCTTCGGCGGAGACTTTACCAATTTCCACGGCCTTGTCGAGGTTACCGCGAATCTCGTTCTCCGCCCGGCGCAGGGCATTGGGCAGCAGATCTTCCAGGATCGTGTGATAGCCGCCGAGCGCGGCCACATGAGCGATGCCCCGGCCCATGGTTCCGGCGCCGATGACGGCGATGGTTTGGACCTGCGCCACTACTGCCCCTTTTCCAGCCGAACTACAAGAGCGTCGAGATTGGACCCAGCCGCCTTCAGGCTTTCAGCTAGACGTTTCTTTTCGTCAGTTTCCATGGCTGCGACGAACGCGTTGATGCGGCGTAGCGTGGTCGTAATGTCGTCCACGTAGTTGATCAGGCGAATCAATTCTCCGGAAGTTCCCATGATGATTTCTGCTCCAGTGCCCGCGGTCGGGCGATGACGCTTTTATTATGCGCTCCGCACTCAGGAAAAACCGGCACTTGAGGGCGAACTCACCATTTTCAATGCTTGGAAGAAATTAGTAAAGGCGGGTTGGTTTATGAGGAGCTTCTTTTTCCTTCTAGCCAGGCGTCCCGTTGCGCTCGCTTCTTTGGGCGAGACGCTGGAGTTGCCCTACGTGCACGCCAGCCACCCAATCGTACGTGGCCGCTGCGCCGACCCGCGGGTCGCTGGTAACATGGGCGTCTCGCAAGGCGTGCACGTACGCCCGATCCTGCTCGATCCGTGCGTGTATCTGATCAGCTCCGCCGATGGACCCGTGGCCGGGAATGAAGACATCGACGTCGCCCGCCACGCCCTCGAGTAGCCGCAGGCCGGCGAGATAGTTCTCGATCGGGTCAGCCGTGTCGTTCAAGTCGAGCAACGGAATCAAGCAATCAGAAATCATGTCGCCGGCGACGAGAACCCCGCGTTCTTGAATCCACAGCGCCGCATGGCCCGGGGCATGCGCTTGATGCTCGATAATCCGGACTCGAGGGCCATCCCAGGGAATCTGCGCCGCCTCGGCGGGCAGGCCGGCAATGAGGCCGAACAGATCCAGCGATACCTGCGGGGCAATGTCCGGCGGTATAAACTGGGCGGCGATGCGGGCCTTCGCATCTGCGTCCGTCAGCCGCCGATCTCGAACAGTGGCCGCGCATCGTGCCGTGCCGTAACGGGGCGCTGCGCCGAACCGGTCGTGCCAGAGCAGGTGATCCCAATGCGGATGCGTAGAGAACCCTGCCCCAACCGGCTGATCCAACTCGCGAAGGTCGTCCGCAAGGGCAGCCATTTCGTAGCCGAGTATCCCGGGGTCGATAAGCAACACACCATCCTGGCCTTGCACGACAACAGTGTTGGTCTGGCAGAACTCGCTCTGCTGGATCAGCACCCCCTCCGCGACCTGCCTCAGCATGGGTGGTTCCTTCCGCTTGTAATTTGCAACTGCTTTTCGAGACTGTAGTACTTGGCGGTAATAGAATGCAAGCAGTCTGGGCGAAGCGTATGAGACGCGGCTGGGGTGCCTTTTGGCCCGAAGCTTACCGCCGTCAAGGAATAGTCGCCCCTGTTGTTAATAGCCTTTACGCGAAGTCCGTGCACTGAAAGTATCTTCATGCTGAGTTTCCATGGTGAGACAGGTGTACGATGCAGTATGAAACGAATCGGCGCTCTCTTGCTACCGCCCAGCACTCTTCTAGTCGCCTTGCTAGTGTTCCAGGGCTGCAACGCACTCAATCCCCTGTGCGGAAGTTCTCGCCCCGCGCCGATCATTGGCTCCCTTTCTCCGAGCACGGTTACGTTCGCGGAAGTGCAAAAAGGCTTTCTACTGACTGTGAATGGCAGTCAGTTTGTTTCGTCTTCTGTCGTCGTTGTCAACGGGACGACGCTAAGCACTCTGGCCACCAGCAGTCAGCAGTTGCAGGCCACAGTCACAACTTCCGTGATCTCCGCCCCTGGAGCGGCAAGCGTGACGGCCAAAACTCCAAGCGGGAACTCAAGCGATCTTGGCTGCTCGAGCGGTGGGACTAGCCAGGCCCTCGTCTTGACTGTCACCTAAAGCAAAAACAATTCTCAAACGTCGGGAACAGATGGCGCTGAAAACCTCAGTCAGGCGTCAATGAGTGCTATTAGAGGTATAAGGACACTCATCAGCGGATGCGGGAAAAAAAAGATTACTTGGAACGTCGCAAAATGATTCCTGAGACAGTAAAAAAACGCCCCTTCGCGGAAGCGGCTTAGAATGTTACTGCCAAGTTCACAACCTACTTCAGCATGTGGAACGGCACGTTGCTGGTTAACACGCCGGTGGGCGTGGTCACGGCCGGTCGGTAACGACGCCAGTCTTCTCCCTACGATTTTTTCTCCATTGCAACTTATGGAAGCCCTGTTCCGTAGAAAGCAGTTGGGGGGCACATCAATGACAGCTCAAGAAATGACAATACGACGTGATTCTCAGACACCGCCAGCGGACTCGGCAACCAAGCGAATTTTCGTTGGTCCGAATGGCTTGCGCGCGGGATGGCGCCTGCTGATCTTCATGGCGATGGTCGTGGCAATGTCGAACGTAGCGCGAGTGATCATTAAACGCTTCTTCCCGGACGCGCTGGATCCGACGCAATTGACACCTATGAGAATCATTGCGCCGGATCTACTTGTCTGCTTCATCCTGGCGGTTGCGGCCTGGATCATGAGCAAGATTGAAGGCCGCAGGATGGGCCAATATGGCCTTCCCAGGAGCGAAGCGCTGGGCAAAAACTTTCGCGTGGGATTATTGATAGGCCTGCTCGCTACCAGCACTACGGTGCTTGCAATTTTCGCCCTCAATGGCGTCCGGTTCACCAGTGCGGCGATCCATGGCACCGCGATTTTGACCGCAGCGGCCGCCTGGGGGCTGGCATTTTTGCTTTCCGGCTTCGCCGAGGAATTCTTGTTTCGCGGATACGCGCAGTTCACACTGACCAGTGGCATGGGATTTTGGCCGTCCGCATTTTTGCTCTCGGGTTTATTCGGGTTGGTTCACGGCACCAATGGCGGAGAAACCGTTTTGGGAGATCTGTCGGTGGTTTCGTTCGGTTTGTTGTTGTGCCTGTTTCTCCGCCGCACAGGAAACTTATGGTGTGCGGTCGGCTTTCACCTGGGATATGACTGGGGTCAGACGTTCTTGTACGGTGTTCCAAATAGCGGCTTACTACCCTCCCAGAGTCTTCTCAGCGCATCGTTGAGTGGGCCGCGCTGGCTGACCGGCGGAACGGTCGGGCCCGAGGCCAGTATCTTTTGCCCGATCGTCCTGGCCATCGTGGCAGTCGTATTCAGCTTGAAATACCGCGAGGCGCGATATCGACCGTTGAGCGCGCCGTCAGCTTCCTGAGTCGAGCCCAGGGAGTCGTGTCGAAGATCACGCCAGCAAACGAGTCATCTCCTGGCCGAACATCAGGCCCGCGATGGGATTGGTTCCGTCCCTGCCGTTTTGGTTGAAGTTATGCAGAATTTTCTCCGTGGCCGCGCACCTGGTTGTGAGCAACGCGGTCACGATTAAGATCGCCAGTCTCGATCTCAATCCGATGGAGTGTGGCGCGACTCGCATGATAACCCTCCCCGTAGCTTAGCGAATTCGATCTGTGCTGCTCGCACCGATTACGACGATGTAGTCAAACGGACTGGGATGCCCGAGAAGCCTATGGGTCTCATCGCCAGCCAACGCCCCCCTACCATACCGGCATTCCGGGATGCTGGCCGTAAATATGCGGTAACCTCGTCGTTAAGAGCCAAATCATCAAAGCAGGCGAGTACACGTTTTTGACCACCGATCGAATGCTGGGCAGTACGACGCGCTACGCCCTGGCCGACCTTTTCTTTCTGTTTACTTTTTACTTTTTACGATCCGCTGACCTTATCTTTTTACAATCCTTTGACAAACTCCCGGCGTAGCGGTGGTATTTTCACCGCCGAAATAGGGGTGGCCCACATCTTGGGCTGACCGCAATCGACGGAGGCAAAGCCTTGAGAACATCACAGTCGCTGATTTCCACGATACTGGGATTGACGCTATTGACAGTTGCCGTGCCGCTGGCGGGCGCGCAATTTAACTTAACGGTTCTGCATACGTTCACGGGTTCAACAGATGGCGGTTATCCTACTCCGCTGATCCGGGACGCGAAAGGCAATTTGTATGGCGCAGCCGAAGCTGGTGGTAACAGCCTCTGTGGTTTTGGTTGCGGGTACGTGTTTAAGGTCGACCCCGCTGGCAAGTTCACTGATCTCTACGACTTCACCGGCGGGAACAATGGAGTGTATCCGGTCGCCAGCCTAGTTCGGGACGCTAGTGGCAACCTCTATGGGACGACTCTCGGCAGTGGCTTCTCTGGCTTGTCAGTGGTATTCAAGCTTAGTCCGGGCGGGAAGGAGACATCCTACGTCCCGTCGGCCAATATCAATTTCGGCTCCTTAGATTCCCCTGTCGCCTTGGACGCGAAAGGCAACGTCTATGGCATGGTCCCCTTCGGAGGCACACCCAATTGTGGTTGGGACTATCACGGGTTGGGTTGTGGAACGCTTTTCAAGATGACCGCAAACGGCAAGTTCACCACAATCCACACGTTTAACGGAACGGATGGAATGTATCCCGAGAGCGGCCTGGTGCGGGATACGAAAGGCAATCTGTACGGCGCTGCGATGTTTGGCGGCATCCGCACCTGCCGGGCCGTGGGCAACCATATTAATAATGCCCCCGGCTGCGGAGCCATCTTCAAAGTGGATGTCGACGGCAAGTACACCGTACTGCACACGTTCAGCAACCACAAAGACGGCGCCGGCCCTCTCGGTGTGATTATCGACTCGGAAGACAACCTCTATGGCATTGCATCCGGGGGCGGAGATCACCACGGCAACCCTTTTGGCTACGGAACCATTTTCAAACTGGACACCAAAAGCGGCGTCTTCAGCGTGCTGTTTACCTTTACTCCCGAGATCGCCGGTTCTTCGTTCTTTGCCAACCTCCTGGTGAGGGACTCGAAAGGCAACTTGTATGGCGCCCAAAAATTCGACGGCGCTCACAATACAGGGTGCTTGTTCAGAATCGACACGAGAGGAAAATATACCGACCTCTACGATTTCGATGAGCAAACGGCAGGAAAAAACAAGGATGGATTTTTCCCGGCGGGCGTGACTTTAGGGTCGCACGGCGATTTCTATGGCAGCATGATGCTCGGCGGGTTCGCAGCTTTCGGAACGCTGTTTCACATTACACCCTAGCGAGTTTGGCTTGGGTAGAACATTTGTAGCTGCTAGACGGTTCCCTCAGCGTCGCAACTCGGCGATTCAATTCAAAGTAGACGCCGCGACCTTGCGGCGAATCTGTTAAACGAAACGACTCGATTGCCGCCGCGAGGAACAATCTCGATCATGCTTCCAACGGAGCAGCACGGTGATATACTGCCGCAACTCTTCCAGCAAGCACCGGACCGGTGGCAACATTTTCCAACTCGGCAACCCCCAGGGAGACAAGATGATGTTTAAGCCCGTGGTTATGACCCTCACCCTAATCGCCTACGCACTTACAAACTCTGCAACTGCGGCAGTGACTTATCATGTAGGTTCCATCCAAGAAATCAGCCATGGATGCGATGGGAGTGCGGAAGTGGAGCAAGCGGCCGATCCAACGCAAAGCAAGTATGTGTATGAGGCGTGGATCGGGTGCGGAGGCATCGGCTTTGCCCGCTCGACCGACGGCGGGGTCAGATTCTCGGCGCCGATAGCCATGCCCCTATCTCAGTCTTCATTTTCCTGGGATCCTTCGGTTGCGGTCGGCCCAGATGGAACTTTGTATGTGGGGTATATGCTGGCCAGCAACACGCAGATGTTTCCCGTTGTTGCAACGTCGTTTGATCACGGGGTTACCTTTCCGCAGGTGGCGCAGCTTCTTCCCCCCGAACAGAACAACTGGGGCGACCGGGTCTTCCTCGCGACCGCTCCCGACGGCGCGGTGTATGCCACGTGGGATTACGGCCCGTTTAATTCCTACATCCAGCTTCTTTGTTCGCAGGGAGGTAGTTGCTCTTATTCCTACGGCGACCTGAATGCTGTGGTGCAAAAGTCGACGGACAGGGGAAAGACGTTCAGCGACATGGTTCACGTAAGTCCAAATTTTCCCGGGGGCGGAGCCGAGACCGCCCCCATAGTCGTGGAGTCGAGCGGCCAGATCGACACCTATTACCAGGCAGACCGTACTCTCAACCAGCAGAACTTCCAGTTAGCCCCCTGGGGCGGGCACTTCACTTCGTCGGTCGATGGCGGCGAAGAGTGGTCGAAGCCAATTTTCCTTACTTCCCGCACCGGAAAAGTGGCGCTTGCCGTGTGGTGGATCGACGGCGCGATTGGCATCGATGCCGGCGACAATCTTTACGCAACATGGGACACGCAGGGCAAGAACTCCGACGGCAGCCCGGACGACATCGGCTACCTCTCTTATTCGACCGACCACGGCCAACACTGGTCGACCCCCATCAAGCCGATTCCGGATAAGCTCAACGTTCCGCACATCATCGAAGTTGCTGGGGGTGCGAACGGAATCGCCTATGTAGCCTGGCTCTCCGACAGCGATTCACGCGGATACGCGCTTTATCTGCGGACATTTTCCATCACGAAAGGATGGCTCACCCCGCCGGTGCGCATTTCGAAAGGGTTTGGGAACAGCGGCGTGTGGCCAGGCGACACGTTTGGCATTTCGACCAGGAGCCCCAGCAGCCTCGTCGTAAGCTGGGGCAGCACGGTATCACCTGGCAATCAGCCCAACATCTACGCTGTGCCGGTTAAAGTGAGCTTTTGATCTTTTGGGAGAATGGCCGGCCGCTGGTCGATGAATGTAACCGGGATTTTGCAACAAGTTGAGATTGCAGCTACTTCTTTCCTCGCGCCAAGGCTCCTAGCGTGTCAGGTTGGAACGTGATCACGTCTCGGCCGTTGGTCTTTCCTGTGACGATGGCTTTGTTCGGGATTGTTTCATAGGCGTAGCCGGTCAGGGTGCCACTCACATCGTTGTATTGCCGCTGGTGCCCAAGGGTGACGCTGACTCTGGCCCAGCCGTAGTGAATTTTGCCGTGAATGACGAACTTTAGTCCCAGGTATCGATTTCTGACACCCTGACCTTTGCCGACCCACGGGCCTACGTCGGAATGCTGGCTGGTGTGGAGACGATTGAAAAGCTCCACCGCCATAAATGGATGTTGAACGGGGAATTTGGTTTTTGGTCCTATTCGTGCGCCTGCGGGCAAAGCGGAGGCAGCAGAGAAAAAATAGCTACTGCGACTAAACCGTTTCCCGGCGACCGCGTTGTTGACGTTGCAGTATCCAGATGCGTCGAGCCCTACCTCTGAGTACGAACCCCTGTAATACATCGTGCGCAGTACAAAATCCTTCACGCCGTCGTGGTTGAGGTCAATGTATAGGGGAACGCGTGCGCGCGTCACTTGATGGGTTTCCGTGTAGATAACTTTGGCCTCGGAGGCCCGGGCCAGCGCCAGCACGCTCACTCCCGCCGCACTCGCTGCCAGAGCATACGAATTGAGTTGCTGGCGGGTTGACCGGGAGAGAGCGCTCGGTTTGCGGGGTCGGGGAGAGCGGGTCATAAATCTTCCTCCGAAAGGCGCTTTGTGATCCATCTCGCTGGATCGACCGTCAGCGCGGCTCAATTGTCGAAGTCTAATAGCGGTACCCGCCGGGATTGTTAATAAACGATTAAATCTCAATGGTTTATAACCCGCATCAATGTTTTTAATTGGTCTTTTGGCGTTCCATCGAATCTAATGGCAACATGAGTGAGAAACCCGTTAAACGTTATATCTTTGCTAGTGATTTCGACCAGACGTTGACTTTCAACGACTCGGGCTATGTGCTGAGCGAACTGGTCGGCATTCCGACTGCGGAGTTCGAGCGCAAGGCGCATGGGATGGCGAAGCTTAATCTCGTCCAACAAGGCGCCGAGTTGGCGTACCTGCTACTGCATGATCCGGAGTTTCAGACTCGAGTTCGCAAGGAACACCTATTCAAAGTTGGTAAACAGATTCGGCTGAAGGAAAACATCTCGCTGCTCTATCAAATTCTGGAGAGCGGAATCGAAGGTTATCATTTTGATTTTTATGTGCTTTCGGCGGCTCCGGTCGAAGTGATTCAGTCCGCGCTCGAGGGACTGGTCCCGCGCAATCATATCTATGGAACCGAGTTCCGTTATAACGATGCGGGTCAGATTGAATCCATCACTCGCGCCACGGCCGGCTACGGCAAAGTGGCCGTGCTCGATCAGCTACAGAGCGAGCGGCAAGTTGGGCCGGACCACATTATTTATACGGGAGACGGCAGTTCGGACTTGCATGTGATGTTGCACGTGAATGTGCGTGACGGCTTTACTATCGCGGTCTCCGAAGCCAAACATGTTTCTCAAGTGGCGAAGAGAACTATCCTCAGCAACAACGCACTGGCCGTGCTGGCGCCGATCTTGGAAGATGTCGTGGGCTGGGAGCGGCCGCGCATCCGTCAATTCTTCGAGTCTTACGGGATGCTGATTCAGGAGTGGGACCGGGTGCGCACCGACTGGCTCACCTTGCGCTCGGACGAGAGTGACTGGCAGGCGGTGGGCGCCGGCAGTTGATCAGTTCGTTATTCGTTAGTTCGTGGTCCATCAGTTGTCATTTATGATTGCGGCATGCTGCGCGATAAAAACCTCGTCCCGCTCTCGCGCCAGCATCAGCATGCGCTGGCGCTGTGCGTGCGGATTGATCGGGCTATGCAGGGTGGAGAGATTGAGTTGGATGCGTGGCAGGCTGAAATCCAGCAGCTGTTCGAAGGTGAAATTGGAATTCACTTTGCGGCGGAAGAGAAGGAACTTTTTCCGGCCGCGGCGCGATTTGTTGAGCTGAAGTCACTGGTAGATGAACTTGTCACCGAACATGTCTTTCTTCGAGATTGTTTCGCGCGCGCGGCGGTTCGCAGTTTAGACCAGCGCGACTTGGGGGACTTCGGCCAGAAACTGGCACGGCACATCCGCAAAGAAGAACGCCAGCTTTTCGAAGGAATGCAGAAAGTCATGAGCGAACCAGAGCTTGCCTCGTTGGGCGCGGCTTTGGACGAAGCTTTGAAAGACGCAGCGCAGGCTTGCGCTCTTCCCAATGAAGCCACGCGGCTGCGGCCGAGCCGATGATCACAAACAATCGCGGCTTCGGAATAGACAGTCCTATACCAGGTCCTCGACTTTGACTTCGCCACCGATCCAAGAATCGCGAAACTCGCTTTCGACGAAGCTCGCGTCATAGTTACGGTCTTGTGCTTTTAGCGCCTGCTGCAGTCCGAACAGAGAGCGCGGATTCCGCGGATTGCGATCGAGGTCCGCACGGAAAACTTTCTCTGCACCCGGAGCGTCGCGATTGATCAGCAAGACGCCACCCAAAGACTCGCGGACGGGAAAGAACCAGTCCGGCGGCTCGCCGTATTTCAACGTATCCTGAATCGACACAGCAGCGGTCAGGAGCGAGATTGCCTGAACGTTATCCTTCCTCGCGACGGCGATCTTCGCGCCCAACACATCTTCGGAAATCTTCATGATGTCTTTGGCTTTGTTATTAATCGGCATGGCGAAGACCACGTCTGGCGGCGTGTTCTGTTCCGCCTCGGACACGATTTTGTATTCCGCTTCCGCTTCACTCAGCTTGCCCGTTCCAGCCAGAGCCATGCCGCGGGCAAAATGCCAAAATCCGGTGGTGATCTTCATTGCGGAATCGGGTTGTGGCATGGCCAGGATTTCGTTCCATTTGTGAAAGCGAACATCGACGGCCATGGGAATCGTCATGAAACCTTCGAGAGGCGGCATGTCTTTTACGTGCGGGCCGACATTCGCCACCAGCAGGTCGGCGTTCTTCCTGGCTTCAGCGTAATTGCCGTTCATGCTGGCGCACATGGCGATGAAGTGAAGGTTGTGGCTGTAATACATCATCGGATAAATGCCCTGCGCACCGCTGGCCTTGATGTAGGCGCGGTCCACATCTGCGGCTTGTTCGTTGGTCTTTACCGCTGCTTCGTAGTCGCCGGTGCGGATGTAAACGTGCGCCGGCATATGCACAATGTGTCCAGCGTTCGGTGCGAGTGCCGCGAGCCGGTTGGCGCCGGCCAGCGCGCGCTCCGGATTCGGCGAAGCTTCGGTGGCATGAATGTAATAGTGAATCGCGCCGAGGTGATTGGGATCGCGCCGGATGACCGATTCCAAAGTCGCCACAATCTCTTCTGTGCCCGCTTCAGGCGTGCCGTCCACGTGCCACAAGGCCCAGGAATGAAGATTCATTCCCGACTCAGCAAACAGAGTGGCCGCATCCAGATCGTCGGGATATTTCTTCGACACCTCGCGCATGGCATCGTGATAATCCTCGGCCGCCTGTTTAAGGTCTGCCTTCGGGTCCGCCGGAAAGCGCTTGGCCATGGCTTGAATGTACGCCCGCTCGCTCGGCGAGGCATTGGAGGAGAGATCGACCGCCTTCTGAATTGCCTCGTGCGCTTGTTTGAATCGGTCTTCGCTGGCTGGATCGTTGTAATTCGGTCCGACGGCTTCGGCAATTCCCCAATAGGCGATTGCTAGCTTGGGATCGAGTTCTGTTGCTCGCTGGAATGAGCGCGCAGCCTCGTCATGATTGAAATCGTAAATCAGACGCAATCCCTGATCGAAGAACTGCTGCGCCTCGGGATTGCTGGTGGAAACCGGATGATGAGCATTCCCCAACCCCGGCATGAGCGTTGCAGGCTTGGCCTGACCGTGACCCGAATGATCTTGCGCAATCGACAACAAGCAAAACGACAGGACGAGCAAAACCAATATGCGAGATCGCATACGAATGTTCCTCCTTCAATAATCAGGGTTACAGGAAGTGTGTTGAGTAAGCTGCCCCAAGTGCGGCCAGCTTAATCCAAAGCGTGGGAAGATGCAACGGAAGCGCGCTGAATCCAGATCGTTGTTGACCTCATCTAGCAGCTATGGATCAGCCAGGCAGTATTTTTCCCTTAGCGGATTATTCAGCGGCAATCAGCCACCCCTCGGAAACAAGAACGTTTAGCGATTCGGATTTGCTCGACGCGTATTCGCAGGCGGTTGTCGGGGCGGCGGAAGCGATCAGCCCGGCAGTAGTTAAGATCGATGTGGCGCAGGCTGCGCGCGGCGGCTCGGGGTTTGTGTTTACGCCCGACGGCCTTGTGCTGACCAATAGCCACGTGGTGCACGGAGCGACCAGAATCGATGTGTCTTTGTCGGATGGGCAACGCTTCCCTGCTCACACGATCGGCGACGATCCGGCGACCGATCTGGCTGTGATCCGCATTGGTTTGCCGAGCAATGATGCTCCGCATCTGGTCGCCGCGCCCTTGGGAGACTCGCAGCGCCTGCGCGTGGGGCAATTGGCGATTGCTATCGGCAATCCGTACGGCTTTCAGTACACCGTGACGGCCGGCGTGGTCAGCGCGTTGGGACGTTCGCTGCGCTCCTACTCCGGGCGGCTGATCGAAGATGTGATCCAAACCGACGCTTCGCTGAACCCTGGGAATTCCGGCGGCCCGCTGGTGACCTCCGACGGACGCGTGGTTGGCGTGAACACGGCAACGATTATGGGCGCGCAAGGACTGTGTTTCGCCATCGGGATCAATACTGCGAAGTTCGTTGCGGGACGTTTGCTGCGCGACGGCAGAATCCGCCGCAGCTACATCGGGGTCGAAGCGCAGACGGTGCCGCTGCTTCGCCGTGTCGTGCGCTTCTACGACCTGCCCAGCGAGAGCGGCGTGATCGTGGCATCGGTGACGAATGGCAGCCCGGCACAGAAGGCTGGATTGCGAGAAGGAGACGTGATTCTTGCAATGGACGGCAAGACGGTCGCGGGCGTGGACGATTTGCATCGCTTGTTGACCGATGCGCGCGTGGGAGCGAGCAGTAGCCTGACAGTTCTGCGGCATACGGAGAAACTGGAGTTGAAGGTCGTGCCAGAAGAAATGCGCGAGCAATAGACGTCTGGCTAGGGCGCCCTCGCCGGCGTACTGGCGCGATGAAACGTATTCCGGCCAGTGCGGGAAAGCCCGTCCTCCATCCTTTGAAGACTCGACTGGGACAAAGAGTATGCACGCCCAGGGCTCTTTGGTGTCATTGCGCGGGGCTTCCCTGCTGTGTTAGCGTCAACAAACAGCAGAGGTTCGCTTGCAAGCAACAGTTCCCGCCGGGCTGGACCGCAAAGAAGCGGAAGTTTATCAGCGGCTCGACCCGAAGCGGCTCCCAAAACACATCGCCATTATCATGGACGGCAACGGGCGCTGGGCCCGGCGTCGCCACCTGCCGCGCATTGCGGGACACCGCGCCGGAGTTTCATCCGTGCGCTCGACCGTCGAAACCGCTTCCCGCATCGGCATTCCCGCGCTCACGCTCTACGCGTTCTCCGAAGAGAACTGGAAGAAGCGTCCCGCGGGCGAAGTCTCTTTCCTGATGGGCCTGCTCTGCCGCTATCTGAAAGCGGAAGTGCCTACGCTGAACAAGAACAACATCCGCCTCGAATACATTGGACGCCAGCGCGAGTTGCCGCCTTCGGTGCAGGAAAAAATGCGGTGGGCCAGCGAAGCCACGGCCCAGAATACCGGCATGGTCTTGACTCTCGCTCTCAACTACAGCGCGCGCACCGAACTGGTGGACGCGTTCCGCTCCATGGTAGACGCAGCCGCCCGCAACGGAGGCCTGGATCATCTGGAGATTGATGAGGATGCCGTATCGCGCCATCTCTACACGCGGCATTTGCCCGATCCCGATTTGGTGGTTCGTACCAGCGGCGAAATGCGGTTGAGCAACTTTCTGCTCTGGCAACTGGCTTACGCGGAAATCTATGTAACCCCCACGCTGTGGCCTGAATTCCGCGGCGTGCATTTGCTCGAGGGCATCGAGGAATACCAGAAGCGCGAACGGCGCTATGGTGGCTTGGCAGGGGATGCTGCCTCTCAGCATGGCTGCGCTGACGCTTCGCAAACAAGAGTCTCCGCGCGGCACGCTTCGAAGACGGGCAGGAGCTGAGGCTCTTGCAACTGCTCAAACGAATTCTCACTGCAGTGGTTTTGATTCCGGTCGTCCTGCTGCTGGTGCTGCGCGCGCCCGTGCCCGTGGTGGCGCTGGTTGCGGCTCTGGTGGCGTTGCTCACGGTGCAGGAGTTGCTCAAGCTCGCCGAGGCTTACGGCATCCGGCCTATGCGTTGGCCGACTTATATCTTTGTCGGATTATTTTTCCTGCTTCTGGCTATCAATCCGGGGAGCGATAAACCCCTGCTTTCGACCGCAATCTTCGTTTACAGCGCGGGATTTGCCGCTGCCATTGCTCCATTTATCTTTCTCACCATTGCCATGCGCAGGGTGAATCTCAGCAGCGCGTTTCCGGCTGCGATGGTTTCCGCTTTTGCTTTTGTCTACGTTGCGTTGCCCCTGGGATTCCTGGTGCAATTGCGCGAACAGTGGTCGGGGGCGTTTCTCCTTTTGTATTTGCTGCTGGTGGTGTGGGCTGGTGACATTTTTGCTTACTTCGTTGGACGTTCGCTGGGACGTCATCTGATGTCCCCGCGCATTAGCCCCAAGAAAACCTGGGAGGGTGCGCTGGCATCTCTGCTGGCAAGCCTGGTGGTGGGGATGTTGCTCTATAACTATGCTCTGCCGATTAGCACGGCTCTGCTGAATGTGCATCTTATCGAAAGGCGCGATGGTTTCTTCGCATTGCAGAAGCCGCCATTGGGGCCCGCGCTGCTGCTTTCGGCGGCCATTAACGTCGCCGCGCAATTAGGCGATCTGGTGGAGTCGTTGATCAAACGTGGAGCCGGAGTGAAAGATTCGGGAACGATTCTCCCGGGCCACGGAGGCATGCTGGATCGCGTCGACGCCCTGCTCTTCGCCGCTCCGGTGCTATGGTACTATGCGGCTTGGCGCGTTATGCAGTAATGGAACCTGGAGTCCGAGGGTATCCGAAGGAGCTCGGAAGGGTTAAGTAGTTGAACCTAGTTGGAGTCAGTCGGATATGTCGGAACCTCGTTCGTTTCCGCCACTGAAACCACTGCACCCTGAGGCGTTGCTCAACCCGGGCAAACTTGCCAAAATCGAATCCCTTGAGACTGAGGTCATCAAACAATCACTGGTCCCCGGGCAACGCGACTGCCTGAAAACCAGACCCGACGGGACTATACTCGATGGACATCACCGCATTTATGTTCTTCGTAAGCGCGGTACGGCGGTTGATGCTCTGCCACGCGAAATAGTCGTCAAAAGGAACGATTGAGCATGTCGACAAAACTCTATTGGGCTGAAGGACCATGGCGGGGACGATTGGCAATGGCCTCGCGTCCTCGCGGCGACGACTGGCTCGAAGATGAGATGGCAAGCTGGCGGCGCGAAGGAATCGATACTGTGTTCTCCCTGCTGACTTCCGAGGAAGCGAAGGATCTCGGACTCGAAGACGAGGCGAAGCACGTTAAAGCGCGAGGTATGCAGTTCGTATCGTTTCCGATTCCGGATCGAGACGTGCCGGATTCGGACGCCAAAGTGGCAATGGCTCTGGAAAGACTAGACGCCGACTTATCCGCGGGTAGGAATGTTGTAATCCATTGTCGGCAGGGAGTTGGCCGAAGCGGATTGATATCCGCCGCTCTGCTTGTCATGAAAGGGATCACCCCCGAAGCGGCGATCAAGAGCCTGAGTGCCTCGCGTGGCGCTTCTGTTCCGGAAACAGCAGGGCAGCGCCGCTGGCTCGATCACTATGCCGCAATCCTGGGAAGCACGAAATTGGCGCCCTCGCATACGGTACGCTAATCGAACTGAATGAAACGTATTTCCATCCTCGGCTCGACTGGCTCCATCGGCCGCAGCACGCTTAACGTGGTTGAATCCTACCCTGAGCGGTTCGAGATTATTGCTCTGGCTGCGGGCCGTAACATTGAGGCTGCGTTTGAGCAGGCGCAGCGATGGAAGCCGCAGGTGCTGTCCGTTGCCGCCGAAAAAGATGCGGAACTTCTCCGCTCTCGTCTTAAGACTGCAGGAACAAACGGAGTCGAAGTCGTTTACGGAACTGCGGGAACCGTGCAAGTTGCGACCCACCCGGAAACGGATTTCGTGGTCAGCGCCATCGTGGGTGTGGCCGGACTCGAAGCCACCTACGAAGCCGTCCGCGCCGGCAAGACTATTGGCTTGGCGAACAAAGAATGTTTAGTGGCCGCGGGAGAACTGATTACCGCTGAAGCCCGCCGTCAAGGCAAACCTTTGTTGCCGATTGATAGCGAACACAACGCGGTCCATCAATGTCTGCGTGGCGGACGAATCAGCGAAGTTCAGCAGATCTGGCTGACTGCCTCCGGTGGACCATTTCTTCACACGCCAGCGTCAAAATTTTCCTCCATCACCGTCGAGCAAGCCCTGAATCATCCCACGTGGAAGATGGGCCGCCGCATCACCATTGATTCGGCGACTTTGATGAATAAGGGCTTTGAGGTCATTGAGGCCTGTCGTTTGTTCAATCTGCCGCCAAGCCAGGTGCAGGTCATCGTGCACCCCCAATCCACGATCCATTCCATGGTCGAATTTGTGGATGGCAGCATACTTGCTCAGTTCTCGGTGACGGACATGCGGCTGCCCATCCTCTATGCGTTGACCTATCCGGAGCGGATTGAATCCGATATGCGCTTCCCGGTCATGGACTTACGACACCTCGATTTCGAGCCTCCGGACATGGGAAAATTCCCTTGCTTGAGTCTGGCCTATGAAGCAGCGGAGGCTGGGGGTGCAAAAACTGTGGCCCTGAACGCCGCCGACGAGGTCGCGGTCGCCGCATTTCTCGACGGTTGTATACGCTTTACCCAGGTTCCTGACATAATTAAAATGGTTCTTGCCGAAACGGAAGTCGGGAAGCTGGAATCTATAAGCAAGGTATTGGAAGCAGATGCAGAGGCCCGTCGGATCGCTCACGAAAAGATAGACCAGTTGGGATATGCCGCGGCAGGGCGAAGTGCTTCCACCTATCGAAGGGAATAGTCAAGAAATATGTCGGGATTTTTTATAGCTGTGCTCGCGGTTGCGGTGGTCCTGGGATTCATGATTCTAATCCATGAATTCGGCCACTACGCGGTTGCGAAGTTGCTGGGTGTGCGGGTCGAAGTTTTCTCCATTGGATTTGGCAAGCGGTTGCTCGGTTTTCGCCGTGGCGACACCGACTATCGCATTAGTGCCATCCCGCTCGGTGGGTACGTGAAAATGAGCGGCGAGAATCCCATGGATGAGCGCACCGGCGATCCTGGCGAGTTTCTGTCGCACCCGCGTTGGCATCGCTTTCTGATCGCGATTGCCGGCCCGTCCATGAATATTCTGCTGGCCATCGGCCTGCTCACCTTTGTCTACATGGTTCACTACGAATATCCGGCGGTGCTTGATGAGCCCGCGGTGATCGGCTGGGTATTGCCTGACACTCCGGCAGCGAAAGCTGGAATTCAGATTGGCGATCGTATCGCCCGTCTGGACGGAATCGATAATCCTACCTGGAAGCAAGTCGTTCCGAAAGAAGCCCTCAGCCCGAATCAGCCTTTAGATGTCACCTTCGAACGCAACGGAAAGTCTTTCGAAAAGACCATCGTGCCCGAAGCCTACGGCGTAAACCAGATGGGATTCGCGGGGTGGGATCCCAAAGAACCCAGCGTCACGGTGACCGATTTGGAGAAGGGTATGCCGGCGGAGAAGGCTGGAATCAAAATCGGCGATGAAATCCTCACCGTCGACGGCAAATCCATCCCTGCGATCGAGGCCATGATTGAGGCCTTGAAGCAGACTCAGGGAAAACCGATTGAGCTTACAGTCCTTCGCAATGGGCAACAGAAGACCTTCACCATGCAGCCGGTGTTAACGGATATCCCCGGCCAGGAAGAGAAACGCTATCGTGTGGGACTGGGCAGCCAACCGATGAAGGTTAGCGCATTGCCGCTGGGCGCTGCCTTCCGCAAATCCATCGAGCAAAATAAGGAAGGCTCGCTCCTCATCCTCGAACTCGTACAGAAGATGATTCAGCGCAAGATCTCGATGCGCACCATCGAAGGACCAATCGGCATTGGCCGCGCCGCCGGAGAAGCCGCTACGGAAAAAGGCTGGACTCCGCTGATGGCGCTGACTGCCGCTATCAGTCTGAATCTGGGCATCTTCAACCTGCTCCCGATTCCCATTCTCGACGGCGGCGTAATCCTGCTGCTATTCGTCGAAAGCATCATGCGCCGCGATATCAGCCTGCAGATTAAAGAACGCATCTACCAGGCTGCATTCGTGTTTCTGGTGCTGTTTGCGGTGATGGTGATCTATAACGATTTGGCTAAGACTCTGCCTGGGATGATGCAGAGACTACCGTAGGCTCCAATTCATGGAACCTTGAGGCCGGGCGTCGCCGCCCGGCTGGACCGGCGAAGACACCTGTCCCGCTTCCTTCACGTGTTAAAATAGAACTTCCGCATGGCTAATATTCAACGCAGAAAAACCGTCACTTGTTCGATCAATGGGGTTCGCGTGGGCAGCGATGCACCGGTTGTGGTGCAGTCTATGACGAACACGGATACCGCAGACATTCCCTCGACCGTCCAGCAGGTCGCGGCGCTGGCTCGTGCGGGCTCCGAATTGGTTCGCGTCACCGTGAATAACGAAGACGCCGCGGCCGCGGTCGCGCCCATCGTCGAGCAACTCGACAAGCAAGGCATCAACGTCCCCATCGTTGGCGATTTCCATTACAACGGACATCAACTGCTCAAGAAATATCCCGAGTGCGCCCGCGCGCTGGCCAAGTATCGAATTAACCCCGGCAACGTTGGCATCGGACGGAAAGACGATTCCAACTTTCGCACTATGATTGAAGTCGCGGTCGAGAATCAAAAGCCGGTCCGCATCGGCGTGAACTGGGGCTCGCTCGATCAGGCTCTGCTCACTCGTATGATGGACGAGAACTCGTGCCTCTCCGACCCGAAAGACGCCCGCGAAGTCACGATGGAAGCCATGGTCGTGAGCGCACTGAATTCTGCCGCACTTGCTGAGAAGCACGGCTTGCGCGCCGACCAAATCATTCTTAGTGCGAAAGTCAGCGGCGTGCAGGACTTGATCGATGTTTATCGCGCGCTGGCTGCGCGTTGCAACTATTCCCTGCACCTCGGACTGACCGAAGCTGGCATGGGAGCAAAAGGTGTGGTCGCATCGAGCGCTGCCCTTGGAGTTCTGCTGCAGGAAGGCATCGGCGACACCATCCGCGTTTCGCTCACGCCCGCACCCGGCGGCGATCGCACCGAAGAAGTCCGCGTAGCTCAGCAGATTCTGCAATCGCTCGGCATCCGCAGCTTCACCCCGCAAGTCACCGCCTGTCCCGGATGCGGGCGCACCACCAGCACCTTCTTCCAGGAAATGGCGCAGCAGATTCAATCCTACCTGCGCGAGCAAATGCCGACGTGGAAAGATCGTTACACTGGCGTCGAAGAAATGAAAGTCGCAGTCATGGGCTGCGTGGTCAACGGCCCCGGCGAATCCAAACACGCCAGCCTGGGCATTTCCCTGCCCGGCACCTTCGAAGAACCAAAGGCCCCAGTCTACGTCGACGGCCGCCTGTTCACCACGCTAAAGGGCGATCACATTGTGGCCGAATTCATCAAGATCATGGACGAATATGTCGAAAGCCACTACGCCGCGAGAGAAGAAGTAGCCACCCGCCAATAAACAAAGGCGGCCTCGTGGCCGCCTTTAAACTCTCCTGAGCAGAACGCTTAGGTTCGCACCTTACATGTTAAGTCTCTCGCTCGCTCGATGCGATGTCAAGCTCGAATGCACCTTCGTAACCAGGCTTTGTAAACCGGGCAGTAGGGTGGCCCCGGTGAGATTCGAACTCACGACCTCTAAGGTGCGAACCTAAGCGCTCTATCCGGCTGAGCTAGGGGGCCGCTAGCTGTTTCGCCGGTCGGAATAAAGTGCGCTCGCACCTTCATGCGCCGAACCCACCACAGATCCCATACGATCCTTGCAGAATTCGGGGTTCAACGGTTGTGACGGATGACCAGTCTTTGCCGAACGGGTTCCAAAACGGGAAGGAACCCATCACGAAACCTTATGATGACATCGATAGCAGAGGCAATCCGTCGTCATCATCTGCAATCGGATCGGCAATACTCTTCAGCGCGGGATAATGCTGCAATAGCGTCTCGGTCGCTTTCACGCGCTGCCCGCTCAGCATGTGTTTTAACTGCAGGGCGTTGACTCCGGCCTTCCCTTCGAAATGATTATTCGCGACTACGTAGGTGACTTCGGCTTTCTGCGCGATGCGCTCGATTTTCTCTTTCCATCCCGTTAATTCTGCTTCGCTGTACAGATAGTTGTAGCGATCCGCGCCTTTCTCGGCTTCAAACCATTGATCGTAGTTCCGGCCGTGCAGCCGCACGTATCCAACCGGTGAAGTCACATGTTCCGTGGCTTCGAGCGAGCGCCCAATCAGCGGCTGGTCGATGTTGCAGAAGGCGACATTTCTCTCCGTGAAATAGCTGATCGTTTCGGGATTGTTCCAGCTCTCATGTCGCACTTCGACTACGCGGGGAAACTCGATGAACTGCCGCAACAACTGCTCCAGATATTCGCGGTTCAACGATGTGTTCTTGAACGAGACTGGAAATTGAATGAGCAGCGCGCCCAGTTTTCCGGTCGAAGCCAGCGCATCGAGACCCTCGCGCGCCAGCCTTTCATCCTCATCGTTGGGCTTGATGGTCGCGGCCGATGTAGGCTCCATCACCGCAATGGGAGAATGCGTAAACGAGCGGTGTAGTTTCGCCGTGAACATAAACTTTGGATTGACCGCGACCTTGCGCACCCAAAGCTTGGCCAGTTCCGGCTTGATGTGTCCGTAAAAAGATGTGTTGATCTCGACTACATCGAAGCACTGGGCCAGAAATTCCAGCGCATGCCGCTTTCCGCGCTGCATGCCCGGAGGATAAAAGACGCCATCCCAGTCTTTATAGCTCCAACCGGCCGTGCCGATGCGAGTCTCGGGGAGTGCGTTCATGGGAGGCGGGAACACTTCCAGAATTGCAGGTTAGCACAGGGAAAGCGGCGGCTGGCGGATCGTCACTGCAGGACCAACGTCACCCAATACACGCCATTCGGATAGCTGCTAGTGCGCGCGTAGCAGGTTCCAACCGAGAAAGTACGGACGGCGCGATTTTCGATCGCCTTGGCTGCCGCGTCTGGCAGCGTCTCCGGTTGCTCGGTGGTGTAGCGGACCACGTACGATCCGCGAGCGGATACGGTCTTCAACGAATCCGTGCGCGCCATGGAGCAGGCGGCATTCTCGGCCGCGTCGCTATCCACCCACAGTAAGGGAGGCAAGTTCTCATCCCGTCGCAAGTGAGCGATGCTTCCGCTTACCAGGCCCCCGGCCTGCCGAGGCGAATAGGCAGGCAGGCTGTGAGCGAAATCCTGCGCCACATATAGCGAGGAACCGGCACGGACCACGCCGAATCCGGCCACGTTGTAGCCGGGATTCAGCAGGTTCTCACGATGCGGAGGCGAGTGCATCAAACCTTGGTGCGACTGCTCCACGCTGCTCGCAACTGAAACGTTCTCTCCCGCTTTATCCAGGTGCAGCGAAGAGTTGGCGGCCAGCCGTTGTTGCAGGGAAGGCTCTCCGGTGAACTGATGCGAAAGCTCGTTCTGCGCGGCCATCGCAGCAGTATGCGCTCGCGCGGCTTGGGTCAAACCCTCGTCCCGTTGCAGGGGTGCGACTCCGGCTTGCGCCCGCGCCTGGTTTGCCATGTCGAAGAGTGCGCGCTCGGCCTCGGCGTCATAGGGCGATCGATCATTGGGGGAGGGCTGCTGCGCCGAGGCCACATTCAACACGTTTGCGGGCGGCGATTTCGGATCCTTTACCGGAGCCGCTCCGCCGATCAAAAACATCGCCAGCCAAGCTGTTGGGACCCGAAACATGTTCCGCCTTACCCACGTTCAGGACCCGGGAGGATCGCGTTTGGGGGACCAACTTTACAGCTTTGTTTCTACGACCATACGCTCTAGAATCGGCTGAGGCACGATTACAAGGGAGACAGTTTCGCATTGACTTTATTCGCGTTCCTGCTTGGTCTGGTTCTCGTTTTGGAAGTAGTCCTTTTGATACTGGCCGTTTCGCTATTTCAGCGAAGGTTTGGCACTTCCTCGCAACTCGAAGCATTAAAAGAGCTTGCGAGTCAGGCCGAAGCCGCGCGCCAAAACCTCTCGGCGCAGTTTGCCTCGGCTACGGCTGACACGGCCATGCGGCTCGAGCAGACCAAAGGGGCCATCGGGCTGCAGGTAGCTGACCGCCTGGGCGATGGCTTCTCGGCCATTCGTTCCGCCGTCGAAGAGCAGATGAAGGCTGGACGCTCTGAGCAATCGGAGGGATTGGCGCAGGCTCGTACCGAGCTGACTTCGTCGCTCGCGCTTACCACGGCGCAGCTGAAATCGGAGTTTGACGGCCTGAACCAGAAAACCGCGCAGAGTCTGGACTCGATTCGCGACCGCGTGGATGCTCGGCTGCTCGACATCACCGATCAGGTGCAGCAGAAACTCGATCAGAACATTAAGGAAGGTTTCGCGCAGTTCGAAAAAGTGCAGCAGCATTTGAAAGCGGCGGAAGAACAGCTCCGCGAAGTCGGAGCCCTTGGCCACTCGATTAACGATTTGAACAATCTGCTGAAGCTGCCTCACCTGCGTGGCAAATTTGGCGAAGCCAGCCTGGAGCGCCTGCTTTCGGATTTTCTTCCAGTTCACATGTTTGAAATGCAGGCACAACTACCTGAGGGCGGCGGACGCGCCGACGCCATCATCCAGTTCCCCGACCGACGCTTACCGATTGACGCGAAATTCCCGCGTGAAGCTGTGCTGGCTTTATTTGAAAGCAACGTCGAAGCCGAGATCGAAGAAGCCCGAGTCGCGCTGGTGCGCGTGATGAAGGCGGAAGCGAAACGCATCAAGGCTTACATTCAGCCGGAAAACGGCACCACCGATATCGCGCTCATGTATTTGCCCAGCGAAACGCTTTACATGGAAGTGATCCGCAATCGCGAGCTCGCCGACTGGCTGAACCTGCAGCATGTTTTTCCAGTTTCGCCTAACAGCTTGCTGATGACCCTGCAAACCATCGCGCTGGTGCACAAATGGTATGAAGTCGCCAGCCGCTTCGAGAAGAGCCGTTTGGAATTATCCAAAGCGCAGAAATCATTCGACTATTTCCAGAGCCAGTTTGAGAACGTCGGCAAGAGTTTGAGCAAAGCTCAAGAAGCCTTCGAGACCGCGCAAAAACATCTGAAAACCTATCGCGGCAAAGTGACCGTGCTCAGCGGCCAGGAGCAGTTAGATCTGGACGCCGCCACTGCCAGCCCAACCATCCAAAAGGCCGACGAGCCCATGCTCCCCTTGACCGACAAAGCCAGCGCCTAGTCTGATAGTGTGGCGCGGGCGCTGAAGACCGCCGTCGGGGAATTCTAATTGCGGGTCGAGGTCCTCGCTTGGGATTCAGACGCCGCCCAGTAATACGCGCAAGTTCGAACGGAACTCGAACGAACTGGGAAGCCCATGGGCAACTTGGACCTGATGATCGCGGCTCACGCGCTCTCCGCCCAACTTGTCCTGGTGACCCACGATCCTGTCTTCCGGCGAATCAAGCGACTGAAGGTCGAGGACTGGAGCAAGTAAGCCTGCGATCTTCTGGACTCGCACGAGCGACGACGCTCGCGGCCACATTAGTTCAAGCCCGAAATCACGTACAGCACCGATAAAGTTTGGTAGTAACTGTAGGCGAACTCGGAAGCATTCACATCGGTGATCACGGGTGCGATCGAAACCACTCCGCCAAGGCCGGCCGGCACCAGTTCTCGAATCGGTTTCATCTCGCCGGTCGCAATATCGAGGCGCTGAATAGTCAGCGGCACTTCTCCGGAGCGAAAGACATACAGGGCTTTGCTATCAGCCGACCACTGCGCGAGCACGTAGCCGGCCTCTACGTTGGGTATGTGATGCACTGCTCCTCCGTCGAGCGGGAACAGGTCCAGTTTGTAGTTGGCAGTCTCACCCGCCAGGAGCTTGCCGTCAGGCGAAGGCAGAGTGGCAAAGATGCCTTCGGGAGTGGCGGGCTCAGGTTTGCCGCCAGCCACATCGACAACATACGTGCGACCCGGGCGTCCGGGTTCATTTCCATTGAAGACGATTCGTTTGCCATCAGGCAGGAAGTGGGCGCCGTTCTGCAAACGCTCCAAGCTCGGCAACGGGATATTGCGCGCTTGACCGGGGCCGATAGGAAGCAAAGTCAGCTGCGCTGGACCGGTTCGCGAGAACGAGATCGCCCATTTACCGTCGGGCGACAGCGTGTCCGCAGTGCCGTCGGCCAAACGAATGGGAGGAGAGCCGTCAACCTTGCGAATGGCGACAGCATCCTTCGGACCGGCGGGTTCCGATCCCTCTTCAAATAATACCCACTGGCCGTCGGGCGAAACATCCTTCGCGATGCTCCAGTCGTACCAGGAAAGATCACGCACCTGTTTGTCTTTGCCGCTCCACTCCATGGCCAGCCGCTCGTTGTCGATGGTGGCCAGGATGCGTCCGTCGGGAGCGATATCCTGCACGGTAAAGCCACCGGGGACGGTGAGAACTTTGCGCTGGCGCCCCGACAAACTTACCGCCCACAGAGAGCGGTTACTCGATCCACTTTCCACCGCACTGAACCACACTTCATTCCCCTTGGGAGCCCAAGCCAGACCATATGCCCATCCCCAACCAGACGAAAGTGTGGTTCTGTTGCCGGCCAGGTCGATGACGCAAACCGAACCACCGTCATCCCATCGCTTGGGGTGATCGAGAAAGGCGATTCGGCCTCCATCCGGAGAAAACCGGAGGTTGCTGATCGATCCGCTGGTCTCATAGAGAATTTTGCCAATAGGAAACTCCAGCTGGTCGCGTCCATTCTCGTGATGAACCACGGCAACTTCTCCACTGGGACTCCAGTCCGCCCAAGTTACATCCTGCAGAATCTCCCGCGGCATTCCGTTGATCATCGGAGACTCAGCCAGAACTCCGCCTTCGAAGTCGAGACGCGAACCCGGCCTTCCGCGCAAGGTCAGAGCCAGTTCCCCGCTGCGCGAGATGCCCAGAAGATAGGCGGAGTTCAGGTCCAGCGGCCGCGCCTGCAAGGAATCGGGGATTGTGGAATAAATCTGTAGCGGACGCCCATTCCAAGAAGCTCCGTAGACTACGGTGCGTCCGTCGGGCGTGAAGCGAGCAGAGTAAACTGTACCGCGCTCGAAGGTCACGCGGCGGAATTCGGGATTTGGCACGGTTCGGAGCCTGACTCCCACATACAGGGCGAGGGCAGCCAGCACCAACCCACCTACCATGCGGGGCAACCATGTCCGAAGGCGCCTCGAGCTCAAGCGGAAGGGAAGCAGGTGTGTGCCGGTAGTAACGTCCGACAACGTGCTGAGCGCGAATGCCAAATCACGCGCCGACTGGAAGCGATTCTCCGGCTCCTTTTCTAAACAATGCCGGACCACGTGTTCAAACGCGCTCGGAATGTCCCGGCCTTCGCGAATCATCTCCGGCGGATCCTCTTTGAGGATTGCGGTAATGGTGTCGACCTGGGTCTCGCCGGCAAAAGCACGTTTGCCAATGAGCATCTCGTAAAGAATTGCGCCAAAACTGAATATGTCGCTGCGATGATCCACAGGTTTGCTGCGCAACTGCTCGGGCGACATGTAGGCCACGGTTCCCAGGATCGATCCTGATCTGGTCTGCGTGGTCATACTTGCGATCGAAACGGCCTCGTCGCCTTCGGAATCGAATGCGGAACTCAGGAGCTTGGCGATTCCGAAATCGAGGACTTTGATCCGGCCATCTCTGGTAAGGAACAGGTTTTCCGGCTTGAGGTCGCGGTGGACTATACGCTTCTCGTGGGCTGCCACCAGACTCTGCGCAATCTGCTGGGCAAAATCTAACGCTTGACGCCGTGGGATTGGACCATGGAGCAAGCGTTCGCGCAAGGTCTGCCCTTCGAGCAGCTCGGAGACGATGTAAGGGGCACCATCGTGCATGCCGATGTCATAAATGGCAACGATATTGGGATGACTCAGAGCAGCGGCGGCACGGGCTTCCTGCTCAAAACGGCGCAGGCGGTCCTGATCATGGGCCAGAGAGGGTTTGAGTATCTTGATGGCGACGTCCCGGCCCAGGCGTTCATCGCTGGCACGGTAAACTTCGCCCATCCCTCCCGAGCCTATCTTTTCGACCACCCGATAGTGACCCAGGACTTTACCAATCATGCAAATCTGAAGCGGCGATTGTCGGCATGTTAGGCCGGGGCGGTCGTGATGTCAACTGCCGTTTTGCACAGTTATTGGTGCAGAATATCCCTCGAGAAAATCCGTTTTCGACGCGGAACGCCGGATGTCGGCAGACGCGGCATCCGGTGGGATTACGGAGTAAACTGGAGCTTGGCTCCGCATCGGGCGGGTACGTTGAAGAACAAAAGGCCGGAACACTTGTGGTCCGGCCCGGGGAAACGCTAGGAGATGAGCGGTCGTGAGGGTCCGAATGTCGAGACAGCCTAACGCTAACCCATGACCGCTGAACCGTGTATGCTCAAACTAGCGCAACCGCTTTCCCCTGGCAATACAGCGAATACCGTAGGTCATGTTTCATGACAACCACCCCCTAACGACCTGGAGCCCCAAGTCGGTATCTCAACGTATCTTTTGATCTCTACCTATCTTTTGCGGGTTGTGAAACACTCTGTCATTGTTCGTGCCACCTTACGGCAGATCGGTGCAAAAACGGAAAAACGGATTGTCGCGCACGTCTGAGCTGCGCCCAAGGGCGACCCGAGACGCCAGATACATAGGGTTATCGAATGAAGCAGCCCGAGCCTACGACGAGCGCCGTGGCCGGATGCAAGAGATCCAAGCTCTGCTCGAATCTCAGTCGCTCACTGGCTAGTTTCCTCGGGATTCTCGGTTGGCGGATTATTTTTCATCTTCATCAGGTAGCACTCTTCGTGAACTGCCTGACCTTCATTGTTGGTCTTGGCTGTCCGCAGGTCAACGGGCTCATTACAAATAACGCACATCGGGTATCGGGACCTTATCATCAGTACCTCCGCCCCGGAGCACATCGTTGCACAAGCCGTACCAAACCGGTTGTGAATATGTTTGCACCTTAATGGCTGAGCACCGAAGTCGTTAGGCGCAGTGCTATGCTTCGGGCTTCCTACTCGGGCAGACATTTTACCCTCGGAAGGTCGAGATTTTCCTACAGTATTTCTTGTAATTGAATGGCATCGTCATCGACCGTCACTTACCAGGTTTCGCAGTCGTCACCTGCCTGTGCAAGACTTTTGTCATGGCGGGACCGGACGCTACAAGACATTAAGTACCTTCAGTGGCGTTCCAGCCTCAGGACGCTGTACCTAGGGGTCGTGAAATCTCGTGATGCTTAAGAGATTTCGTGATGCTTAAAGTGGATGATGATGAGCAGGCCACACCGGTTCCCCGTAGCCTTCGAGAGCCATGAATGCGCTGCGTGATGCTCGAACTTTTGGGTGCCGCTGTTCCTCGCCTTCCCTGCATCTAAACTCTCACAGCGCCATCTGGGAATAGCAGAAGGGGTCTGTTAGACTTCTCCTTCGAGCACAAACTGCATGAGGAAATCGTGCGAGACCTTATGCTCGTTGTACACAAGGTTTGGCGAGGAAAATGTGGCGCGACTTCGCGAAGAAATCACTAATCAATGTACACACGGCGTACGCAGATTTGGTGATTTGCCGGCAATTGCGGGATCCTGGAGTCAGTAAGTTACAGATACCAAAAGGCGTGGGCTGAATTCCCGGGTAGAATCGTGTTTGATTCCAGACAGTTAGACTTCACAAGGCATACGTGCGAAGGTAAAGCGCTGCTATAGTACCGTCGACCGAGCACAATTCTGGAGGGAAGTTGGTAATTTCATACTAATGGCCAGCAAGCGTTTGGGCATCATCTGCAAGAGAACGGCAATCTTCCTCTTCATGGTTTTTTCGGTCGTCACGGCGGCATCTTCCCTTTCGGCGGGACAGATCGCTCCTCAATGGGAGTTCTTTGGCGGCTATTCCTATATGAGATTCGATTCCCCGCCGCTTGGCTATCCGGACTGGTCCAACTTGAATGGATTCAACGGCGAGGTCACCTATAACATCACCCGGCGCTTTAGCGTCACGGCGGATGGAAGCGGTGGCTATGGATCCATGATCACGGCATACAATTACATGATTGGTCCGCAATATAACTTGCGCAAGGACAAATCAAAATACTTCGCTCATGCATTTATTGGCAAAGCGGAGAATACGATCGGTATCAAGACCTTGATCAAGAGTGGATTTGAAAGCGTCGGGCGCGCATACGCCTTCGGAGGAGGTTACGACCGGGACCTGACTCCGCGGTTCACGTTTCGCGTCATGGCCGATTACCTGCACACCGACACGTTTGGCACGAGTCAGACCGATGGACGGATATCGACCGGGTTGGTTTTCCACCTCGGTCACTTTGGCCGGCGGCCCAAACTTTGAACAAGGCGTTACGTCCCGAACCATGTTTCTTAGACTTGTCGAAGCGTCCACTTTTTTCGAAGGGGCTCGATTGATGCCGAGCAAGCGAATATGCCTGGTTCTTATTGCCGTGGGGCTGGCGCCGCTGATGGGATGCGGTTCCCCCTCGATTTTTTCATCGTCGTCCACTTCGCATACCGCTTACGTCACTCTGCCAAACTCGAACGCGGTGGCGGCCTTCCGCATTAAAACCAGCGGCAGCAGCGTCAACAACAACGCCGAGGCCCAATTCACCACCATTGTGGGATCGCCGTTTCCTGCGGGGAGTTCCCCGACATCGGTTCTGGTCCATCCTTCCGGCAAGTACGTTTATGTTGTGAATCGAAACGAGAACGATATTTCCCTGTTCACCATCAGCAGCTCGATAGGCTCGCTGCAGGAAGTGCTGCCCCGAACCACGACCGGACTCACGCCGGTTTCGATGATCATGGACAGCGGTGGCAACTACATTTTCGTGATCAACGAACTGTCTAGCAGTATCTCGACTTACTCCATCAATGCTGGAACCGGAGCTCTTAGCCAGATCGCGGGATCGCCCTTTACCACCTTTAACAATCCGTTCTCGCTGGCAATCGCTCCTTCGGGAAAATTCCTTTACGTGGTGAATCCAGATTTGACTTCGGTTATTGCGTACACCGTAGCATCTGGCGTTTTGACGCCGGTGGCTGGCTTGCCCGCGCAAGTGGGCAACGGACCGCGGGCTATCACGGTCGATCCTGCGGGAAGTTTCGTCTACGTCACGAATTCGGCCGACAACACGGTTTCCGTGCTGAACATAAATCCCGCGACTGGAGCTCTAACCCTGCTGGGCACATTTGCGACCGGGATCACGCCCACGTCCGTGGTGGCTTTGGATCCTTATCTCTATGTCGCCAATCAGGGATCCACGAACATCTCTGCGTTCACTGTGACTCCCGTCACGGGGGTGCTCACGGAGATTACGAGTTCCCCTTTTAGCGTTGGTATCGCTCCGTTGTTCGAAGTGCTGGACCCCGATAATCTGTTTCTTTACGTCGGAAGTCAGACGGCGAACAGCGTTACTGCGCTGTCGATTGATACGAGTACAGGAGCTCTTGCCGAAACCTCGCAGTCGGCAGCGACCGGGGTTTCACCCTCATCGATGGGAGTCACGAAATAAATTCCGCGGAGAGCTTCGTGCTGCCGAGCAGGCGCTTCCGGACATGACCTCGGCGGCACGGCACGGGCGTGGACGCCCGTGCCTAAGTTAGCAAACCATGATCAACTTCGGAATTATCGGTTTCGGATTGCACGCGGTGAAGCGCGTGATACCCGGTTTTGCGCTGGCCAAGAACTGCCGGGTGACCGCTCTGTCCCGGCGCGAAATGGCCAAGGCGAAGGAATCGGCGCGCCAGCACAATATTCCTCTGGCCTTCGATTCGGCTGAGGAGTTGTGCCGCTCTCCCCAGGTTGACGCCGTGTTCATTACCACTCCGAACGCTTGCCATTTAGAGGATGTGCTGGTCGCAGCCGCATGTGGCAAAGCGATACTGTGCGAGAAACCCATGGCGGTGAATTCCGACCAGTGCCGGCAAATGGTCGAAGCCGCCCGTAAAGCCAAAGTTCTGTTGGGCGTGGCCCAGGTCTTTCGCTTTGAAGAGAGCGCGGCGTGGTTGCGGCAAAAGTTGTCCGCGGGACAAATCGGCAAACTGGTTTTTGCGCGCTCGGAATTTTCTTTTCCCGCATCCCATGGACATGCGCGTACATGGATTCACGATCCCGTGGTCTCCGGTGGCGGACCGGTCGCTGATGTTGGGGTTCACTGTATCGACACGCTGCGCTTCATTCTGCAGGACGAAGTATCGCGGGTAAGCGCTCGCGAGATTCCGGGCAATGCTGGCGAAGTAGAAGCGGGCGCAACGATGGTGCTCGAATTCTCGCGCGGCACGCTGGCTACAGTTTCGGTTTCATTCCTAGCCGAATACCGCACGCCTCTCGAGCTGGTTGGGGAAACTGGTGTGCTATGGGCTGACAATGCGTTGACCGTCGAGCATCCCATCAATCTTGAACTGCGGCGTGGTGGCACTGTTGTGGACACCCACACAGTCTCGAACCGGCTAGCCTACGCGCTCCAGGTGGACGCGTTCGCTGATGCTGTCGAAGGCAAAGCCGAGTTTCCCATCCCCGGTGAAGAAGGCTGGCGCAATCAGGAAATCCTGGACGCTGCGTATCGCAGCATGAAGAGCGGGCGCACCGAAGCGGTGCAAGTAATCTACTAGAGAAGAGCATGTGTCGAGGCGCAATCGGCGGTGCGAAAGTCTGAACATTGACATAAGTCTTAGGCGGAACAATAATGTGTTGTCTTCAGAGGATGGCCCGCCGTGAAAGAATCTCCCCGTCCGTCTCGCGTAACCTGCAAGCTTTCCCATTCAGTTGATAAACGGCTCAACGCGTATGTTCTTGCTGCCAGCGCGGCGGGAGCGAGTCTGCTCGCGTTGACACAATCGGCGCAGGCTAAGATCGTTTACACGCCAGCCAACGTGGTGATGGTGTACGGGATTTATGATCTTGACTTAAACCACGATGGGGTTACAGATTTTAATATTGCTCTCGAACACCCGGACGTTTCTGCCACTGCGTCTGCATTGTTTTGCCTTGGTGCCGGCACTTCCAGTTCAGCGGATGAAATCCTCGGCGCAACTATAGATTCGGCACGGGATGTCAAAGCAGGGTTTGTTATCGGAGGATGGGCCAAGGGCCGGTTCACCGGCCATGAGAGCTTCATGGCCGAAGGGATATGGGGTAGCGGCAAGACCTATGGGTTTAGTGGGCTCTGGGCAAATGGTGGAAAAGGTGTCAGAAATCGCTATCTTGCGCTCCGATTCAAGATCAACGGCAAGTATCACTTTGGCTGGGCACGGTTCAACGTGAGCTTTCCGCACCAGAGCTTGCACGCTGTCTTGACTGGCTACGCCTACGAGACGATCCCGGGCAAAGCAATCGTTGCGGGTCAGACCAAGGGCACCGATGACATTCCTGAGGGACCCGATGCAGCGCTAATTCCAAACTCTCCGCAACCTGCTACGCTTGGCGCGCTGGCACTCGGAGCGCATGGACTGTCGATCTGGCGGCGGGAGGATTCGGCGCCCGAACATAACTAAAGTACGGCTCGGTATTCTAATCTTCCATCGACCGCGCTCAATCGCAGGTCGTCCTTATTCATTCAAGAAACTGCGCAAACACTTGCATATTGACTGATGTTCCGAGCGGACGCATAATGTGCCGTCCCGGAGGAGAATCCCGTGAAACCATCGCCCCGACCCACCTGCAAACTTTCTGAATCTATGAGCCAACGGCTCAATGCGTATGCGATCGCGGCTGGAGCCGCTGGAGTAGGCATGCTGGCGTTGACGCATCCTGCCGAGGCCAAAATCGTTCATACTCTTGCCAACATTCCGATCGTGCAGGACGGCGGCGTGGTCGAATTGGATTTGAATCACGATGGCATTAACGATTTTCAATTTTCCTTTGTCTATACCACGGAAAGGAGGCGTGTGCCCGAAGGATTCCACCAGTCCTCTATGACCGTAGCTCCGGTCCAGCAATCCAACCGAGTGGTCGGAACTCAGAAAAACGACTCTGAACCGGAGGCGTTTGCGCTCGGACACGGGAAGACGGTAGGACCGAACAGCCCGTTTCCACAGGGGCATTCCGCTTTGTCGATGTGGGCCTGCGCCGGCGGCACTTCCGGCGGTGGCTGCGCCGGTCGGTGGTTGAACAAAAAAGAGGCCTACCTGGGTTTAAAGTTTGTCATCAAGGGAAAAATTCACTACGGTTGGGCCCATATCCGCTTGGCTGGGGAATCTAGTCCAACGATAGTCGGCTACGCTTACGAGACCATTGCCAACAAGCCCATCATCACCGGCGCGACGAAGGGACCAGATGATGCCGGTGTCGAACAATCAGATGCAGCTTCCCCTTTGCGTGCTCCTCGACCAGCCAGCTTGGACCTGCTAGCCATGGGAGCGCCAAGACTATCTGTCTGGCGGAGGAAGGAATCAGCGGCCAATACACAATAGGCAACGGCCTGCTCTAAGGCCACGGCTCTGAACAGGGCCTGCCTGTTGCCTCTCGTTCTGGGGTGATGAGTAATACGTGGTCTTCGGAGCAATTCTTTATGAAACGGTCGTCCGGGTCCAGCGATACACCTTCCAAGCTTTCCGATTCCGTCCATCACCAACTCAACATGTACTCACTGGCAGCAAGTGCAGCCGGTGTGAGCCTGCTGGCTTTGGTCGAGCCGTGCGAGGCGAGGATTGTCTACACGCCCTCTCACATCAGAATCGGAGTGAACGAAAGTTACAAACTTGATCTCAACCATGATGGCGTCACCGATTTCACGATCCTGAACACAACAAACATGGGGGACAGCACGGCTTTCTTCACACTGTTTGAAAAGCCGGGGAAAGGTAACGCGGTTGAAGCCCGCTATTCCCACAATGGCTTCATCAGACTCGCTAAGGCGCTCACACGAGGAGCGCGGATTCAGGCCGGTAACTCCTTCAACCACAAGTCGGCTTTGATGGCTTCCGTTTTTTACGGGCCTTCCAACCCTGTCTCCTATGGTAGCTGGCTGAATGTCAGCGGTCGTTACCTCGGCCTGAGGTTCAAAGTCAATGGCGAGACCCACTACGGGTGGGCGCGGTTGAGCGTTAGCGCTAGGGTTCAAAGAGTACCCCTGAGCGCCGTTCTGACCGGTTACGCTTACGAGACCATCCCTAACAAGGCGATAATCGCTGGCCAGACCAAGGAACAAGTCGACAGCAGTGCCGGGCAACCGGATGCCGCAAGTCCCGCTGCGTCCACAGAACCGGCCAGCCTCGGCGCGCTCGCGGTGGGAGCGCCGGCATTATCCGTCTGGCGACGCGAGGGGTCGGCAGGAAGTGCAATCACAAGCAACTAGAAATACGAATTGTCGAGACATTGCTAGCTATGTCTCTACAGCCGATTGCTGCGTTGAATGGTACAGCGAGCATCCCGACTAATGCTTTGAGCCATCGGCGACCGTAGCCGGAGGGATTCCCTTCGCCTCCACAATCGCCCAATGCCACTCCTGGCCGTCATCCAGATTTTCGTCCAGCTTTTCCCGATAGACAGTAGTCGCGAAAGGTGCGGACGATCCTTTCAAATGCAGTAGAAGCGTTACGTCCGAACGCTTGTCGGCTGGAGTCGCATCTTCGGCGGCGGCAGGCAGGAGTTTCGCGGCTCCATAGTCATCAGCAGTCGTATCGTCATGGCGCACAAGAGTAAGGCCGACCGTGATTTCGCGCACGTTCCACGAACTGGCGTTGTACATCGAGACTTCCAATGTGTCTCCATGAATGTTCGCAGGCCCGTCCAACTTCGCGAGTTCACTCTGCGGGAGGTCTTGCGATACGTAGGGACTGGAGAGCAACGCCGTACTGTTGGCGTTGAAGGAAAGGCTGCAAGTTCCATCGGGGGAAGACATCTGAAAATGGGTTGCGCCACCCTCAAAGGTAAAGGTCGGTCTTGCCCCAAGCCGGAAGTGCTCGACATCGTCAATCACCTGAGTGAGATTGTCGTTATCGATGATGCTCGGCGCGGCTGGTTCTTTTGGCTCTTTGCTCTGACGCAGGGAGCGCGCCAGATCGCCCAGAGATACTTCGTCCTGCGATTGCGCTGCGCAAACTGGCAGCAGCATTCCCAGCGAGACTGAGCCTAGAAAAACCAGAAAGACGCCGAGATAAAACCGATGTTTCATCAGTAACTCGTCCGAAAACCGAGGATTTCCCTAAGCAAATTGTAGTCAGAAAAAGGGTGGGCAGTCGCGCGGTGGGGCGAACGTTGGTATTAGAACCTTAGGGATACCGGGAGCTGCAGAGAGCGGGAACGCGAGGTGCATGGACGCCTAAGAGTGAAAATCACGGACGTGCGGGACGAAGTAGTAGCGCAACAGGGCGCCACACGTCCGTGAAGTTTACAGCAAGCCAGATGAGCGGAAACGAGTGACCGGATCAGCTATGGGCATGGGCTCCCGCTTAAAAATCCAACGAGCCACCGCAAACCCCAACGCCGCATAGCACAGATGAACAAGTTTCATAACTCACCCCCAAGAAGGTCTTCCACAGCACCTTAAGGGGAGGCTCAATGAGGTCAAGTTAGCAAGCCCGCACTGCAAGCGCAACGCCCGAATGGGCCATAGACGTAGCACAATAGTTTGGGAAAGTAACCTGCGAAGTAACCAGACAACGCACTGTTTGCGACAGTTGCAACGGCTTGCAACCACGTAGATCGAGGCGCACTCGGGACTGAAGTGCATGCGCTTACATTGCTCACGCTGATGTAGACTGCATCTTTCCTCGGATTACCTGGGAGGATGGAGGCTTCCTATGAGCTGGGCGAGCAAGCTGGTCGAGCCTTATCGCATCGAGGACGGAAGCAAGTTCCGCTTGAAGGATTTCGATCCGGAAGACACAGGCAAGATACATTCGAAGAAACACGCGGAAAAACTTCTGGCCGATGGCATCGCGGACATGACCGATTTGCAGAGCAAGCTCTACGCCCAGGACCGTTGGGGTGTCCTGCTTATTTTCCAGGCCATGGACGCCGCCGGCAAGGATGGGGTCATCAAGCACGTGATGTCGGGGGTCAATCCGCAGGGCTGCCAGGTGCATTCGTTCAAGACTCCGTCGGTGGAGGAATTGAATCACGACTACCTGTGGCGTGCCCTGCGGAGGCTGCCGGAGCGCGGCCAGATCGGTATCTTCAACCGCTCTTATTATGAGGAAGTGTTGGTGGTGCGGGTGCATCCGGAGTTGTTGAAGAATTCACGAATTCCTCCGTCGCTGCTAACCAAGGATATTTGGAAGGATCGTTTTGAGGACATCAACTGCTTCGATCGTTATCTCACGCGCAATGGAATCGTGGTCCGCAAATTCTTTCTCAATCTTTCGAAGAAAGAGCAGAAGAAGCGGTTTCTGGACCGTCTCGATCGCCCGGAAAAGAACTGGAAATTCTCCGAAGCCGATGTGCGTGAACGCGAATACTGGAACGATTATATGAAGGCCTACGAGGACATGATTATCCATACGGCGAGCCCGCAAGCGCCGTGGTATGTGATCCCGGCCGACAATAAATGGTTCACTCACGTGGTTGTCGCGGCGGCGATTGTTGAGACCATGGAGGATCTGAAACTGGCTTACCCGGTTGTCGATGCTAATAAGCGGAAGGAGTTACGGGCTGCGGCGGCAATGCTCAAGGGAAAGAAGAAAACTTAAGGGCACAAGACAATTTCAGATTGCTTAGCAGGGGTGCTTTCGTGAGACGATTCCAGGCGGTACACTGAAGTTTCCTTTTCACGGGGTGGTGAACTCAATGAATGTTTTCAAGTGGACAGTCGGTCGAACTGCGTGGATTGCATGCGTTCTCTTGATATGGTTTGCAAGCACGAGCTTCGCGCAGAGTCGAACCGAAGAGAAAGTGCGGAAAACTCCTGAGCTGCAGAGCGACAAAACTTCCTCGGGCGACGATGACAATGAAGATCCCCAGTTCAAAGGCATGAAATACCGGCTGGTGGGGCCGTTCCGCGGCGGACGGTCGTTGACTGCGTCGGGCGTTGCGGGCGATCCGAACACGTATTACTTCGGCTCGACCGGCGGAGGGGTATGGAAGTCCACCGACGGCGCGATGACTTGGATTTCCGTTTTCGATAAGCAGGCAGTATCTGCGATTGGAAGTCTGGCGGTTGCGCCTTCGGATCCAAACGTCGTGTACGTAGGGACGGGCGAAGCGTGCATTCGCGGCAACATCTCGCACGGCGATGGAATTTACAAGACAGTCGATGGCGGGAAGACCTGGAAAAACGTCGGCCTGCGCGACTCGCGGGCAATCGGAAAAGTGATTGTCGACCCCAAGAATACGGATGTTGTCTATGTGGCCGCGCTGGGCCACCCTTTCGGCCCGAATACTGAGCGCGGCATCTTTCGTACCACTGATGGAGGCAAAACGTGGGAAAAAGTCCTGTACAAGGACGAGAACACGGGCGGCATCGATATCGCGTTCGATCCACGCAACTCTCATATTCTTTTCGCATCGTTGTGGGAGGCGCGGCGCACTCCGTGGGGACTGTCGAGCGGAGGCCCCGGCAGCGGACTCTATCGTTCGAACGATAGCGGAAGCACATGGAAGCGACTTGAAGAACACGGCCTGCCCAAAGGGCCCTACGGCAAAATTGGAATCGCCGTGGCCGCGAATTCCGATCGTGTATACGCGCTGATTGAAGCGCCCGAGGGCGGTCTGTATCGTTCCGACGATGGCGGCGAAACCTGGGAGCTGCTGAACAATGATCGCGCCTTCTGGCAGCGTGCGTGGTATTACATGCATATCGTTGCGGACCCGCAGTCGGCGGATGTGGTTTACATCGCGAATGTGGACTTCTACAAATCGAGCGACGGCGGGCACACCTTCAACAAGGTGAAGGTTCCTCACGGGGACAATCACGGCATGTGGATCGATCCCAAGAATCCGAACCGCATGATGGTCTCGAACGACGGCGGGGTCACGCTGAGTCTCGATGGCGGCAAGAACTGGACGCGCCAGGATAACCAACCGACAGCGCAGTTTTATCATGTGGCCATCGACACGCGCACTCCTTACTATTTGTATGGCTCCCAGCAGGACTTGGGTTCAGTCGCCATACCCAGCCGTAGCGATAACGGGTCCATCGATCGTGCGGACTGGTATGCGGTTGGAGGTGGAGAGGCAGGCTACATTGCTCCGTACCCGCCGGATCCTAACATTGTTTATGCCGGCGAGTATGAAGGTGTGATTACTCGCTTCGACAAGCACAATGGACAGACGAAGAACATCTCAGTGCAGCCCGAGATCAGTGACGGTGGCGGGGCGGCGAAGCTGGAGCACCGTTTCCAGTGGACGGCGCCGATTCTGATCTCGCCGCATGATCCAAATACGCTCTACCACGCGGGGGAACGACTTTTTAAAACTACGGATAACGGGATGCACTGGGAAGCCATCAGTCCCGATCTCACGCGCAACGATAAGAGTAAGCAACAGGCCTCGGGTGGTCCGATCGACAAGGATGATTCGGGCACGGAATATTACGACACCATATTCGCCGTTGACGAATCGCCGCTGGTGAAGGGTTTGATCTGGGTGGGCACGGACGATGGACTCGTGCACATCACGCGCGATGGCGGAAAGACTTGGAGCAACATCACGCCCAAGGATCTGCCGGACTGGAGCCGCATCAGCCTGATCGATGCTTCGCCGCACGATGCGGGTACAGCTTACGTAGCTGTGGATCGGCATCAGTCGGACGACATGCATCCTTATATTTATAAGACCAACGATTACGGCAAGACTTGGATGAAGATCGTCAAGGGGATTCCAGAGAATGCGTTTGCCCGTGCGGTTCGCGAAGATCCCAAGAAACGCGGCCTGCTCTATGCGGGCACTGAGAGTGGCGTGTATGTGTCTTTCAACGACGGCGCGGATTGGCGTGCTCTGCAACTTAATTTGCCTACCACGCCGGTTCACGACTTGATGGTGAAGAATGACGATCTGGTTGTGGCTACGCATGGGCGTGCGTTTTGGATTCTCGACGATATTTCTCCGCTGCGGCAATACAGCGATGACGTCGCCAAACAAGAGGCGCACCTGTACACCCCCGCGATCGCGATGCGATTCCAGAATCCGAGCGAAGACGAGGACGCTCCCAAGCCTGTAATGGTTGGAGACAATCCTCCCACTGGGACGCTGATTTACTACTTTCTTAAGGACAAACCGAAAGGCGAAACGACGATTGAGATTCTCGATGCCACCGGCAGCGTGATTCGAAAATACTCCAGCAACAAGACGGAAGAACTGGACGAGCCTCTGACTCCCGAGGATAAGAAGCCGGAAAAACAGATCAAGCCGGAAGCCGGGCTCAATCGTTTTGTCTGGGACCTGCGCTACACCGGGATCTCGCGAGTGCCCGATTACTATCTCTGGGAATATAAGGACGGCGGCCGAGGTCCATTGGCGGTTCCAGGCAAATACCAGGTCCGGCTCACCGTCGATGGAAAAAGTCAGAGCGCGGCATTCGAAGTAACAATGGATCCACGGGTCCAAGTTTCGCAGGCCGATTTGCAAAAACAATTTGATCTGCTCATTCAAGTGCGCGACCAGCTCAGCCGGGTTTACGACACGGTAAACCAAATTCAGGACGTGCGCGAGCAAGTGGATGGACTGAGAAAACGGCTCCCGGATAACGCCACGGTGAAGAACACGATTGTGGCCGCTGACGCGCTCGACAAGAATCTATTGTTGGTGCGCGACGATCTGGCGCAGATGAAAATTAAATCGAACGAAGATTCGCTGTCTTACCCGCAGAAAGTCGACAGCAAGCTCGCCGGTCTGGCGATGGCGGTCGGGGTGGGCACCGATTCCGCTCCGACCGAGGCCGAATATCGAGTGTTCGAGAAGCTGAAGCAGCAGGCGGATGTTTCGATCGCCCATTGGGCGGAAATTCAAAGAACCGAACTCGCCGATTTTCAGAAGATGATGGCTGGCCAGAACATTCAGGCCATCGTCGTGCCTGCGGCCGAGAACGCCGGGTCAGCCGGGGAAAGTCCAAGGTAAACGCTGAGCGGTTCTCGCTGAGGTTGGATCGATCATTCGTTCCAAGCGATTCCCAATCGACCGCTCCTGATCGCTGGCCAATCAGAATTTGCCTCAACTTCCGGTTGCTCCGAAATAGTGATCGATCTGCTGGATCGGTTGCGCACACTCCACCGCGATCGCAAATGCTTCCCGTCCAGGCTTCCGGTCGACCCTCACTACTTTACCCTCACCCACAAACCGAATAGGACGATCAAGCTCGCGACCGTCCACGGTCACGGTAAAACTTACCGGAGTGTGTTGCGGAATCATGGAAGAGGTCTCCAACAGCAGGCCGCAGATGCTGATATTTTTGCTGACCGCCTCGAACTCGACTATCAAGTCAACATGGCGAACCTTCAGGCGAACCGGATATTGCAGTTGGAAGCGCCTGTACTTGCGCTCCTGCGGAGGGGAGGAGGACCACGCAACGCCGTTAACATTGCTCATAGTGTGAGGTTACTTTGGCGACCAGAACCCGATGCTAATTGTGGTTACGTCGGGGTCAAAAGAGCACGAAGGCTGCTGCCCAAGAGGCCAATTCCCGCGGGTGCCATGGTCCAATCCTTCAGCCGAAATTCGAGGGTCGGGTAGCTGGTTTTGGCCTGATTTGAGTTGTCCGATTGCCGTGCACGGCGGAGAATTCAGCCTGTCTGCAAAACTGGCCCTCGGTTGCTTTCGGCACGTCCTTCCGCGACCTACCCAATGGCCGGTGCGGCGTTCAGACTATCTCTTCGCCCCAGATTTATAGATTCGGGGGAGACAACAGGGTCATCTATGATGAGACAGCTTCCTCCCCGCTGGAATGCGCTTGTTGTACTTCTCGCTCTTGCGACGATGCTGGGCTGCCAAGGCCTAAGCAGCTCGAACAAGTCCTCCCCTCCTCCTCCGAACAACCCTAAGCCGGGAGAGCTTACGGTCGCGCCGACCAGTGTTAGTTTCGGCATCGTGGATGTCGGGAACAACCAAAGCAAGCCCGCCACTATGACCAACTCGGGCGGATCGAGCCTGACCGTTTCTAAGGTGACCTCCACCGGCGCAGGCTTTGCCGTGAGCGGAGTGAGTTTGCCGCTGACTCTGGCGTCCGGTCAAAGCCAGGGTTTTACCGTCATCTTTACGCCAGCGTCCGCAGGCGCTGTCACCGGAAATCTGGCAATCGCAAACACAGGCTCGACACCCACGGTTAACGTCGCTCTCTCCGGAGGCTCGCTGACAGCGGGCGCGGTCACTCCAAGTTCTTCGAGCCTTAATTTTGGAAGTATTCTCGTGGGCAGCAAACAAACGCTCACGGAAACTCTGAATAACACCGGCGGATCCGCCCTCACAGTCACGCAGGTCACTCCTTCTGGCACCGGCTTTGCCGTGAGCGGATTGACTTTGCCCTTGAACCTGCCGGCTGGTGAAGGGCAATCGTTCAGCGTCACCTTTACTCCGCAATCTGCGGGCACAGTCAGCGGAAACCTAGCCATTGCGAACACCGGGGCCACCTCGATGGTAAACGTCCCACTCACGGGAGGCGGACAGACAGCAGGTGCTCTTACGCCCAGTCCCGCCAGTCTTAACTTTGGAAGCGTGGAAGTGGGCAACAACCAGGCGCTCACGGAAACTCTTACCAACTCTGGTGGATCCAGCGTGACGGTCACTCAGGTAAGTCCCACGGGCACAGGCTACAGCGTAAGCGGGTTGAGCCTGCCGTTGACACTGACGGCCGGGCAAAGCCAAGGCTTCAGCGTCACCTTTACCCCGTCCGCTGCCGGCAACAGCAGCGGAAATCTGGCGATCACCAGCAACGCATCGAACGCCAGTCTCAACGTTCCGCTATCCGGAAACGGTCTGGCGCCGGGCTCGCTCGCGCCCAGTCCCTCAAGCCTTAGTTTTGGGAGCGTGCAGGTCGGCAATAACCAGCAACTCTCGGAAACTCTGACCAACTCTGGTGGAGTCAACGTTAATATCTCGCAGGCTTCGGTCGGAGGAACGGGCTTCACGATGAGCGGGTTGAACCCGCCGCTGACGCTCACTCCCGGGGAACATTACACCTTCACTGTTACGTTCACTCCGCCCTCCCCTGGGAGTGACAGTGGAAGTGTTTCAATTGTCTCGAATGCGTCGAACCCGAACTTGTCCATCCCACTAAGCGGCACCGGAACACCTGTGCCTGAGGGAACATTGGCTGTCTCTCCGACCACGTTGAACTTTGGCAACGTGGTCGTGGGAACCAACTCGCAACTAACCGGGACGCTCACCGCTAGCAGCGAGAGTGTCACAGTCTCTTCTGACATTCTTAACGGATCAGCTTATGCTCTGAGCGGAATCTCGTTCCCGGTCACGATTCCCGCAGGCCAGCACGTGCAGTTTACGATAACGTTTACGCCTGCAGGGACTGGCTCAGCCTCCGGCAGTGTCTCGTTCACCAGCAATGCTGCAAACTCTCCGACCGTGGAAACCTTTACGGGCGTCGGCACCCCTCCCCCGCAGCACTCCGTCAATCTCTCCTGGACCGCGAGCACGTCGCAGAACATCAGCGGGTATAACATTTATCGCGGCATCAAGTCCGGCGGGCCCTATTCGAAAATCAATCCAGTGCTGAACGCCAGTACGGTCTACACCGATACCACCGTCGCCGACGGGCAGACTTATTACTACGTAGCCACCGCAGTCAATTCGAGTAACGAAGAGAGCGCCTACTCCAATCAGACGACGGCTGTAATTCCTCCGCCGTAGTTCTTGGTTCGCCTAGGGAAACTCGACATCTCCGGGAGTGGGGCACATGCTGATGTGGGCCCGCTTCCGGAGAAAGCACCGGCCCTGCCAAACATCCTGTCCGGAAAGATTTCCACTTGCGGAACTTAATGTATTTGTTTAATCTTGCATGACTTTTCACAAGAAAGGACATGCGTTCATAAGGTCCGTCCCTGGGTTCAGCCAGATGTACTACCGGGGACCTTCCGTTATTCGCTTTAGTCGATAACCTTCCACAATCGCGATATGAAATTCCCCCGCGCTATGTCTCGATTGCCGGTTTCGTGGGCCGTGATCGCGATCGTTTTCCTATCGACATTTCCAGCGGGTGCGCACGATCCTATCACCACCAAGTCCGCTTTATCGAACTCAAAAAAGGAACGCCTAATCGTTACACCCCTGAATCTTGCTTTCGGAAGAGTCCCAGTCGGCCGTCGACACGTCCAGACTGTGACTTTGACGAACTGGGGAGATTCAGCCGTCAGGTTGCTGCAGGTCGTCACCCAGGGAGGCGACTTTGCCGTTGTCGGGCTGGATTTACCCGTTACGCTCGGGCGGGGAGAGAGTTACACATTCAGTGGCGCGTTTGCCCCGCGATCCAGGGGCGCCAGCCGTGGCAGCGTTGCCTTTGTTTCGGACGCTTCGAGCATCTCGAACCCGGCTCTGAGAATGGAATTGACGGGCGAGGGGTCAGCGGATGACGGGCAGCTCATCATTAACCCGGCAACCATGAACTTTGGCACGGTGCAGGTGGGATTGAGTGCCAGCGAGGCGGGAACCCTCAGCGCCGGCGCGAGTCAGATAACCGTTTCGTTTGCTTGGAGCAGCAGCGCCGAATTTACCCTCAGTGGACTGTCCTTCCCGCTGACCATTCCCGCCGGCGGAAACCAGGGATTTACGGTTACGTTTACTCCTCAAGCCAGTGGCACGGCATCAGCTACGCTCTCCTTCATGGATGGGAATGGGTTGACTCTCGCGCGGGAACTTCTGAATGGCACTGGCATCGTCTCACAGAATCATACCGTCGGTCTTTCATGGACCGCCAGCACTTCTCAAAATGTCGTCGGATACAATATTTATCGCGGTAATCAGTCGGGGGGCCCTTACGCCAAGATCAATTCCTCTTTAGATTCGAACACCGCCTACACCGACACTTCGGTGGCCGATGGCAACACATACTATTACGTGACCACGGCGGTCAATTCGGACAACGAAGAGAGTGTTTACTCCAATCAGGCCCAAGCCACGATTCCGTGATTTTTGCAGGTTGCTGCAAGTGGCTCGAATCCTAAGCTGCGCGCGCCTTCAGGCGTCCTTTCGAACCAACTCCCGACCTCTGGGTTGATTCCCGGCGGCTAGGCCAACTGTCCAAAACTCTCTCGGTCTGCAATAGTTTGCACACAATGTTTCTACCGCTGTCTCCATGAAGCTGCGCAAATCACTGACTGCTGGACGGTAAACAATGGCGACCCTTGGAATCAATCGGCTGCTGAATTGCTGCGGCTGGGCGGGCGAACCGAACCAGAAAGATGACCGCTCCCCCATTCACGCATATGAGGTTCTTCTCTGCCATGCTTTGGCGGAGCATGGGCCTGATTGTTCTGCTGCTGCTGAATGTGCCAGCTTTCGCGCAAGGAGTTTCCCTAGCGAACCTTAATGATGGTCCACTTAACTCCGGCACAACGAACCCCGTTTCGGGCAATGCCGCCTCCAGTGATGCTGGCGTACTGGCAGGTTCGCCGGTTGTAACCGTTTCCCTACCCGAAGCGCCCGCACAGCATAGGTTTTGGGACACAGAGAATCGGGCTCTTTTCACGACGGTTGCTGTTCTCAGCGCCGCTGATTTTGCTCTAACCCGCTCGATTCTGCAAAACGGCGGAAAAGAACTGAACCCGGTAACCCGCTTTTTCAGCGGCAGTACCGCGGGGCTGGCGGTGAATTTCGCTGGCGAAACCGCGGGAGTTATTGGACTCAGCTACCTTTTTCACAAAACCGGGCACCATCGGCTGGAGCGGGTTACCCCCATGCTCGACATTGGGGCGTCGGGGTTCGCCGTCATCTACGACCTCAACCACCGCTGAGTCTTGCCAACCGAAGCTATGATTCCTAAAGATAGTTCCCTACCCTCGCATTTACCTTGGTAGCGCAAGCTTTTCCGTGGTAAGATTCCCCCGCTTTCGAGCTGTGGCGGCATGGGGCGCGCTCCTTAACGAAGACTCCCGAGGAGAAGCTCGTATGACCCGAAGCTATTTCGTTCTAACCGTTCTTTTGTGTGTTTCGGCCAGCCTAGGCGCACGCGCTGCGGCCAGCGATGAGATTATCCCCGCCGGAACGCTTCTGCAATGCACATTAGATGAACCCAACTTCTCGTCCAAGACAGCACAAGTAGGCGATCCCGTGCTTTGCTATTTGAGCCATGTAACCGCCTTCGGGCGTTCAGTCTTTCCCCGCGGCGCGGAGCTAGGTGGCCACCTTCAGGACTATAAAAATCCCGGACACTTTGTCGGCAAGGGCTGGATTGAAATCGATTTTGATCGCATCGTCCTGCCCGGTGCGCAGGTCTATCCTCTTACGGCGAAAGTAATTTCAGCGCCCCACCTGAGAGTGGACGCCGAGGGCAAGGTTCACAGCAAGGGTCATCCCAAGAGGGACGCCGCTCTTTGGGCGATTCCGATCTTCTGGCCAGTGAAGCTCATCACCCTTCCCAACCGCGGACCGTTTCCAACTTTCAAGGGCGAAGCTCGGCTGACCATGCGACTGATGGAAGACATCGAAATTCCAGTGGCGGCCCGGGCTTCGGTTCCCATGCCACCATGGGCCACCCCCAGCAGCTATAACTATTCTCCCTCCACACTCTACATCCCGGCTTCCACAGCTCCGCGAGAGCAAACCGCGACCTTGCAGCCGGCCAATTTCGTGCAGCATACAGCGGAGGTTCAGCCCAAACAGCAGCCAACCACGGTCATCGTGCTGAAGGGCGGTGGCGCATGGATCGCTCGTGATTATTGGCTAGAAGCCGGACAGCTCCATTGCGTAAGTCTGGATGGAGAGCAGAAAGTGATCGCCCTCGAGGCCATGGATCTTTACCAAACAGTAGGTGTGAATCGAGAGCGACACGTCGATTTCGTGCTGCGCTCGAAAGATCTGGTTGAGCAGTAAGAAGCAGCGGCTAAGCCACAGTTCGTTTTGTGAAATCAGGAGTCCGCGTCGGTAGCTGGAGCACTGGCTGCCATGCGAACTTCCTCGTCTTTCGTAGATGTTATTTGGAAAGCAATTCCACGCACGCGATTGCGCCGTCGCCCTTGCCTGCAATTTGTTTTGGAACCGAAGCACAGCACCAACGAACCGATATAAGATAGTCTTCTACGGAATTCGCTTGGGGACGAGATCCGCGACTTAAGTTCTTGGGAGGCTTCCATGCGCAAAATCGCAATCGTCATCGGAATCGTAGTGCTCATCATCGTAGTTGCCGTGGGCGTGCTTTTGGCGACTTTCAATCCTAACGACTACCGGGGCACGGTCCAGACCAAACTCGAGCAGCAGTTGAATCGAAAAGTCAGTTTGGGCGACATGAGTTTGGGGCTGTTCCCGCTTCGTTTTCGAGTGGCGAACCTTTCGATCGCTGACGATCCGAAGTTCGGCAATCGCCCGTTCATTCAAACCCAGGAGTTGAGCGTTTCGGTAAAACTCCTTCCCCTGCTTAGCAAGTCGGTAGAGGTCGATTCGCTTTCGTTGGAACGTCCCAGCGTCGAATTGATCAAGAACGCGCAAGGTATGTGGAATTTCTCCTCGCTTGGTCAAAATGCGCCCGCAACAGCGCCGCCAACGCCGTCTGCTCCGGGTGCATCGTCGCGGGCACCCGCTCCGTCTCCCGCGCCAGCCGAGTCCAGCGGGCAACAATTCTCGTTGGGCGAATTGGCAATCAACGATGGATTGGTCGCGATCACCGATCTGCAGGACCGTAAGCCGCGGACTGTCTACAACAACATCAATCTCAAGCTTACGGATTTCGCTCCCAACACTCCGTTCAACCTGGAGGCATCGGTTCACTTGCCCGGTTCGGGGAGCCAGGAAGTGCAGCTACAAGGCAAGGGTGGGCCACTCTCGCACACGAATCCCGCCAGCACGCCCTTCAAGGGAACTCTAGAACTAAAGGGAGTCGAGATTGGAGAACTGCAAAAATTCTTGCAAACTCCGGCGCTGGTCAACACCGACGGTGTGCTCTCTGGACACACAGATATCGCCAGCGCGAACGGAAACCTATCGGCAAACGGACGGATGAATCTGGAGAAACCAAAGTTGCATGGCATCGATGTCGGGTATCCGATCAACGTGGACTACGACGTCAGCGACGACCTGGTTAATGATTTACTAAAGATTAATAAGGGCGCGATTAAATTAGGTCCGACGCCGGTGTCCGTCACGGGCACGATGAACTCGAAGCCTACACCGGCGCAGGTTGATATGGAACTGAAAGCCAACAGTGTTTCCATCGCAGAGATTGCCCGCCTGGCGGCCGCTGCGGGCATTGCCTTCGCTCCCGGCACGACCGTGACTGGACAAATCAATGCCGACATCAAGGCTCAGGGCTCTGCGGATAAGCCCGCGCTCAACGGAACTCTGGCAGGCAACAACCTGCAGATTTCCGGAAAAGAAATCGCCAAGCCGGTTCAGGTCAAAACCGTGAATATTGCGCTGACGCCAACCGAGATTCATTCTGACAATTTCAATGTAACTTCGGGTGGAACCACGGCGGCCGTGCAATTCTCCATGAAACAATACACTTCCAATTCGCCGCAGGTGAATGCGACGGTGCGTGCTCCGCAAGCAGCCCTGCCCGATCTTCTCTCCATGGCCAAAGCCTACGGCGTAACCTCGCTCGACAAGATCAGCGGCTCGGGAAATCTCGCTCTCGATATGAGTGCAGCAGGTCCGCTGCAATCCATTAGCTCGGACCAGATCGTGAAAGCGCTCAACGGCACGATCAACATCAACTTCAATAACGTGCGCTATGCGGGAGTTGATATTTCTCACCAACTTCTTTCCATGATCGGTTCTTCCCAGGGAGGAAAAGATCAAGGCTATACCAACGTTCAGAAAATGACGGGGAACATCGTGGTGAAGAATGGGGTCGCGCAGACCAGCAATCTGCAGGCGACTCTCGATATCGGCAACGTAGGCGCGACCGGCACTGCCAACCTGGCCAGCCAGACCCTCAATATGCAACTCACCGCCGTGCTCTCAAAAGCCTTCACACAACAGGCTGGGGGCACGGGCGTCGGCGGCTACATGACTACCGCGTTGGCGAATAATCAGGGAGAGCTAGTAATACCGGCGATTGTCACCGGCACTTTCCAGAATCCGAAGGTTGTGCCCGATGTTCAGAAGATGGCGCAGATGAAACTGAAAGGCTTGATACCCAATGGGGATAATCCCTTGGGCTCCGCTTCTTCGATATTAGGTGGATTGACCGGACAGAAGGGCCAACCCGCCGCCGGACAGCAGCAGAATCCCGTGAACCAGATCATGGGATTGTTCGGCACCAAGAAGAAGCAATAATTTCGCGCGGGCTTTGTTTTGGGCGCTGTCAATCTTGTGGTAGGCCGCCCGACCGTAGGTGCACGTGCAGTTTGATGGTTCCCACAGTCTGTCCGTCGGCCTGGGCATGGCAAGCGATCTCGTTCATCTTGCTCTCGGCGTTCTTGGCGTCGGCGTCTTTTGGTGAATCGACCGTAACCAGCACAGGCAACTGATCTCCGGCTCGAACCGTGTAACTTCCGACACCGTCTTTAGTGGCCCACCCTTCGGGAGACGTTACCGATAAGGTTATTTCTTTCGATGTCGCAGTACCGTTGCGGAGAAGCAATGGCATCTGCAAAGTTGCTCCGCCCGCAATCGCGATCTCCGGCACGGCGGCCTGCGGCAAGTGTTGCAGGCCATGTGCGCGCCGGAACGTATCGTAGAAACCCCAGGGACCGGCAAGTTCAATCGAAATTCCTATCGTTGGTTTCGCCACTTCTTCTGCGGGACGGACAAACGCAATCGGTTCCGAGCTCACACCCTCGAAAACATCGCCTGTGACGCTCCCTCCCACTTTCGATTTCCCGAAGGTCAGCTGCACTGGATCGGACCAACCGTCTTTCATGAGCTCTTGATCGTTCTTTTTCGCAAGTCCTTCGATGTAATCGCGGTATTGGCTGAGGTGAAATTCGAATTCCTCCATCGCGAGGCGCCAATAGGGCAGCTTACGCACGGGTGAGATTCCGGTAACTTGGTACTCCGGCCCGGTCTTCTTAAACTGGTCTTGCTCCTGAGCGTCGGAGAAGTAATAAATCTTCTTGGCTTGCCAGGGCCGCAAACCCTCGAATAGGGTCTCGTTGACGTGCACCGGAGCCGCGAGCTGCGCGGGAAATACCGATGGGTCGCCTGCCATGTCAAACGCTTCCGTGGCCAACACCCCGGAGGCCTGATGGTCTCCGTGATTTTCGCCAATGAAGAATCCTGGCAGCCAGGTCACAATCACTTCTGGTCGGGTGAAGCGCACCATACGGACGACTTCTTCCAGAGCCGCTCCGTTGTGCCAATTCGCCAGGGATTCCAAAACATTCTGAGTGGGAGTATCGCGTCCGTCCAGAAACCACACATTGTCGATTCCAAGCTTGGTCATCGCATGACGCAACTCCATTTCGCGGACCGCCCCCAACGCCGCGGCCCGCTCTGGCCCCATGTTATTGTGGCCGGCTTCGCCGTGAGTCAGATAGACTGCGGCAACGCGTTTGTGCTGATCCAAAAGCTGCGCCAGATAAGCGGAGACTCCGGTCTCATCGTCCGGATGGGCCACCACCAACAGAACATCGGCCTTGAACCGAATATCCGGCTCGGTTGCTGGGGAAGGTTTTGGCGTCTGTGCGACGAGGGTCGCTGTGAAAAGTGTGAGTAAGCAGAGCGAGTGTCGAAGTTTCACTGGTCTCCCGTTGGAGTGCGGTCATTGAAAAACTCCGCATCTTAATCACTTGCGAATATGATTTAGACGCCAGAAGTTGGAGATAAGTACCATTACTTTTGCAGCAAGAACTTCGCCGCAAGGAGCATGGTTGAGTCCAGCCGTCAACAAATCCGCATGAAGACAGGCATCGAAGAAACGTTTTCGTCACTGAAGCGCCAATTTCGCGGAGATTTGCTCCGTCCTGGTAACGAGGGCTACTCCCAGGCGCGGGGCATTTGGAACGCAATGGCAGCCCGTAGCCCCGCTCTCATAGCCCGCTGCGCAGACGTCGTGGATGTGCAAAGTGTGGTCCGCGCCGCCGCGGCCGCTGGCGTTCTCACCGCAGTGCGCTGCGGAGGTCACAGCCTCGCCGGCTTCAGCACATGCGACGGCGGACTGGTGATCGATCTTTCGCTAATGCGCCACGCAGCAGTTGATCCCCAAGCCCGCAAGGCGCGCTTCGCCGGCGGCTGTCTGCTTGGTTCGATCGATGCAGTCACGCAGCAACACGGTCTCGTTTTTCCCTCGGGAGTAGTCTCGCACACCGGCGCTTCCGGTTTGGTTCTCGGTGGAGGATTCGGCTGGCTAACTCGCCTGCACGGCTTGTCTTGCGACAACGTCGAACGTTTCACGATGGTGACCGCCGACGGCTCGATTGTGCATGCAAGCGCAAAAGAAAACGCCGACTTGTTTTGGGCCTTGCGCGGAGGCGGCGGCAACTTCGGAGTGGTCACGGATTTCGAAGTTACACTCCATCCCCTATGGTCGGTGGTGTTGGCTGAAGGATTATGTCTCGAAGACGACATCTCCGGCCTCCTGCGGCACTGGAGAGATTTCATGCCGCAAGCGCCCGACGAATTGAAATGGAACTTGAATCTTCGTCTCGCTCCCAACACTGAAAACGTACCAGTCGAAGTCCGCGGACGTGCGGTCGCGAGCGAGTCCGTGCTTTGGCTGGGCGATCCCGAGGAGGGCGAGCCGTATCTCAATCACATCTTCTCCCTGGGCAATCCGATCGCAGTAACCAGGAAGGTCGTGCCCTACCTCGCTCTGCAAACCATGGCCGACAACGAATTTCCGCACGGTCGCCGCTATTACACCAAGTCTGGATACTTCAAATCTCTCGACGACACCAGCATCGAGCAAATGGTGCAGGCTTTGGCCACTGTTCCTTCTCCGGCGACGCAGATCGAACTTGCGTATCTGGGCGGAGCCGCGGCACTAGTTGCTCGTGAGGAAACTGCGTTCGGCGATCGGAGTTCGCCATTCGTCATCAATCTGCTGGCCAACTGGTTAGAACCGTCGGAGGACGCTGAAAACGTCGCGTGGATTCGCAATCTGTTTAATCGGCTTCGTCCGTCAATGGCTCCGGGAGTTTATGTCAATTTCATGAGCGGCGACGAGGACGACCGCGTGCCTGAAGCCTATCGTGAACGATGGGACCGCTTGGTCGAGGTTAAGTCGCACTACGATCCCAGCAACTTCTTTCGGCTGAATCAGAACATCCCGCCGAAACGAACGGCAGGCAGGACGTGACTTCACAGGAAACATCGAATACGAACACTAAAAAGCCCGGTTCGGGAGGAGATCCACGATTCCGGGCCTTTTCTCAGGTGATGCAGTCGGAATTGTATACAGTCCAACGATTAAAGTCTAGTAGTTTAATAGACAAACATCTTAAGCCTTGCTGGATGCCAATTAAGGCAGAATCCCTAGCAGGCGCAGTGTACTCACCCCGGTCATTGCGGCAACGAACAGCATGACAAGGTACTCGGCAACGTTCTCGACCACACCCGACGCCCGCGTTTTGCGCAGAAACTCAGCCATATTCTCTCCCCCCGATAGCTCTCAAACTTGCTCTCGACTGCTACCAGCTTGCGCTACGGAAGGCGTTTCAACAATGGCTCGTTGGTGGGGATCGTGAAACACCGGTAACCATCTGGACGATGACCCAAGTCACGAATCTTAAGGGCATTCGGCAAACTCGCCGTTGGATCTGTGGCTCCTTACTTATGTAACTGGCAGATAGCGGTTCGAGCTGCAATCATCAACAGCGACGCTTGGGGAGGCGGCCATGCTCAGGACCAAGAAGCTTCTCGCTCTGATCTTCGGTGGTACGTTTTTTCTACTCTTCGGCAACCCGTTTGCCAGCGCCCAAGCTACACCTCAAACTGCCCGCCAGGCGCTGCTTGAAATGTTTTTCAGCAAAACACCCGGGACATTCCAGAAGCATCTGCCGCAAGCCACGCAAGCCGCCCTGCGAAAAGCGGAACCGGCTTCGGGAGCGTCCATGCTCGCCGGGTTCTCCGCTCTCACCAGCCAACTCAGCGCCCGAGGACAGCAATTGCAGACTTTTGAAGCGGGGCCAACGCTCGTGCTAATCGACGATCCCCTAGCACACAGCAAATTCGAAATTACGGTAGAACGCGATGACCTGCGTGGCGACGAAGACGAAATTGAGCTTGCATTCCACGGTTCGAAAGACGGAGAGACCCAAACTGCGGGTGCTAAATTCCGGCTCACCCTTACCATGAAGCAGGAAGCAGGTAGCTGGCGGCTTAACGAGATTTCGGCTGCGGTCGGCGTCTCGCTGTCTGATCCCGAATTTCTAAAGGCCATGACGAAGAATGTGAGGCCGGCCGTAACCGGCGTAGGCACCGCGATGCCGAGTTCGTCTGCCCCGCAAGTAATGAATCTATCGGCGGCATCGAGCGCAGCGAATGAAGCCACAGCTGTAGCCGCAGTCCGCACACTCAATACGGCCGAGATGACATACGCAGCGAGTTTCCCGACAGCTGGCTTCACTTGCACGCTTTCAGACCTTGGCGGCATGGGAAGCGGTAACGGAGTGTCGGAGCACCAGGCGATGTTGATCGACCCGCGCCTGGCCGGCGGCAGAAAGAACGGATATCTATTCGCACTGAGCGGGTGCAACGGAATGCCGTCGTCGCGGTTCAGCATCACCGCTGTACCTGCGGATCCAACTTCGGGGACGCGTGCCTTTTGCAGCGATGAATCTGCGGTGATTCGTTTCTCTACCGACGGCAAGGCTGAATCATGCCTGACCATTGGCAAGCCATTGCAGTAGGGGACGATTAGTAAGTCCGGCAGACGAAGTAGCAACTCCCGAGGCTACTCGGCCTCGATGTCCACCACATGAATCGTCTCTGTCTTTGGATCCAGGAACCCACGGAGCTTAACTTTCTCGCCGACGAAGCCCCGTGGTAAATCCTGGTTATCGAGATGATAAACGTGCCCTTTGGATGCCAGCACGAACTTGCCTCCCATGTGCACGATGCAAAATTGCGAGCATGAAGCCGGAGTGTTTCCGGCGTCCCCGGACTTCGACTTCAGCATTTCCTGATGCGATTGGGTCAGGGAGTGAACGTTGAGCGCACACTGGCTGTCGGAAATCTCACCTCGAAAGGTCTTCGGTTCTTCCTCGCCTGCGTACGCTGCAAAGGACAACGACAGAACCCACACCGCACTTAAAACCAAGACTCGATTCATACACTCTCCTCAATAATTTATGGCGTCACTACAAACCTCATGAACATTCCTTCGTGCTCTTCACTGCAAATTACGGTACACACCACTATGTATTCGCCGGCTTCATCGGGAGCGGTCATGGAAAACTCCTGTGTGCCCGGCCTCAGCAGAAGATCCCATCCAGGCACTTTTGATCGATCCTTTGCCCGAAGCAGCGAGAAGCCGTGGATCGATCCGTCCCGGTTCCACGATTTCCCCTTTCGCGCGGTTACGCGAAGCAAAATCTGTTCGCCGGCCTTCACCGTGATCTCTGGCTTTTTCTCGCCCGCGATCTTGTATCGGCTGTCTTTGTCCGCCAGCACCTCAATGACATGAAGCGGGCGGCTTTCGGGAGCCTGGGCGCAGGCCATCCCGCAACTCACGAGGACCATTCCGCAGACATACATTGTTGTTCTATTCACCGCGTCCTCGGTCAGGCGCTACTGCGTCATGTAGAACAGGACGAGGCGCATGTCCTCGTCAGTAATGGTGGCCCGCACGCGCATATGGCGAACAATCGTCGCCATCATGCGCGGTGGAAACTTTTGCGGCGCGGCGTGGCAACGACCGCAATTTGCGTGAAACCTCTTTTCCCCTTCCAGCCGCATGGCGTCAGCCTGGGCGCCGTCTTGTGCTACCGGAATCGTCGGGCCGCTGCGCGGTGAATCTGCCGCGATGCATAACGCCGATACCAAAGCCAAAGCGGCGCTCGCAACGATAAGCTTCAGTCTCATTGCTGCCCAACTCTTCCCAGCGGCAGAAGAAAGCGATACGTAATCCCCACTGTCCAGAGATTGAAATTTCCCTCGGAGCTGAATTGGCGGCCGTAACTGGCAACGGCTTTGACTCCGTCATGCAAGTAATAATTCAGACCGAATTCCCCTTCGCGTGTACTGGCACCGGGCAACCCAATCGCCTCGGCCTCGTCCGAGCTAGTTTCACCGCTGAAGAATTGCTCCGCTCTTGCGGCAAATTCCAACCGCCGCATCACCCGCTGCCAATACGTCACTTGGCTTAGCCGGTATGCGCCGTCGACCCAATATCCGCTGCCCTGGTTCGACCGCGCGTACTCGCCATGCATGTTGAGCGGAAGCCTCTGGGGCTGCCAGGCAAAGTAAAATCCGAAGGAATTGGTGCGCGTATCCTGTAACAGCTTTTGCCAGGACGTTCCGACTTCAAGCCGCGAGCCGGGCAAGAAGACGCCGACGCGTCCGCCGACATTGCGATCCGATTCAAGATTGTTGTGCACGGTGCTGACCGCCGAACCGTAGACTGCATAGCTCAAGTTCGCCCCGGAGTTCACCGGAAATCCACCGCGCAGCATCATGCCATCGCTCGACTCGGCGGAGAGTGGCAAAATCAACGGGTCCTGCTGCAGGCTGCGGATCCAGATGGGATAGAGGCGCTCGTTGAAGATGCCAAACGGCGTAAGAAAGCGGCCCAGCGTGACGGTAAGGTATGGATTGGCAATGTAGTCGACTTGCGCATAATCGAGATTCTTGCTCACCCCGCCACCGTAAGGGCCTCCGCCGGGAGGCCGCTGAAAGGCTCCTTCAAATTCAGCTCTGGATTCGACGAGCCACCGATCACCCAGAGGAAGAAGGAGAACAGGGTTGATTTGGCCGTCAATCTGATTCTGTCCCGCAGTGACGAAATTGAAATAGCCAACGCTGCCGCTGAGAATGGGAACCGGGCTATCCGACGAAGACGTCTGGGCCCACAAGACTGCGGGAAGCAAAATGGCAATCAGCAAAACGCATGCAGCCCGAGACGAAACGGAGTTCCGCGTCGACTGGCGCGCCAGGTTTCTGAGAAGACAGTTCACAACACATCCCACTTCCCCGCTGCATCGCTTGCAATCATTGTGCGGGATAGGCGTAATGCAAGAAAGTTACCTAAGTAAGGGGCGACAGAGGGATTCGGTGACTCCTAGCCAATCAGCCAGACCTCTCTACCCGCTTGGCGGATGCGGGAATCACGCGCTTCTTGCATCATGACACTCACACGGACAGAACAATCGTCCGTGCCATATCAGTCAGGGGGAAATCAAAATGGCTTCCGTACTTGCCAGCTTTTCGCAAGAGCTCGCCGCCGCTACCGAACAAGCAGGACCATCGGTCGTAGCCGCTCACGCGAGGCATCGCGTACCGTCGAGTGGCATTCATTGGCGCAAAGGAATTGTGGTCACCGCGAACCATACCGTCCGCCGCGAGGACGACATCACAGTGCTCGTTCACGGGGGAAAGCATGTGTCGTCCAAACTTGCGGGCCGCGATTCCGGCACTGATCTCGCAGTGCTGAAATTCGAGGAAGAAGGAACATTGGCAACTCCGCAGTTCGCAGACTCCTCAACCTTAAAGCTGGCAAGTTTCGTGCTGGCGCTTGGCCGTACACGTTTCGGAAATCTTGTGGCTAGCGCAGGAATCGTTGGCGGCCTGGGCGGCGAATGGCGCAGTTGGCGCGGAGGTCGCATTGATCAGAGCATTCGTCTTGATCTTGCACTCTACCCCGGCTTTTCCGGCGGTCCGCTGATTGATGTCGATGGCAAAGTTCTCGGCCTCAACACCAACGGCTTTGGCCGCGGACGCGCGGTGACGATTCCTGTTTCAACCGTCAATCGAGTGGTCGATGAACTTCTCGACAAAGGTTACATCGCGCGTCCTTATCTCGGAATCGCCATGCAGCCCGTCGCTATTCCCGAAACCCTGCGCGCCAAAATCAAGTCATCGGTCGCCGGTGGACTGATGGTTCTCCATGTCGAGACCGGCGGCCCGGCCGACAAAGCTGGAATCGTTATGGGCGATGTGATCGTCGAATTACAAGGCAAGCCGGCACTGGACACAGAACGCATTCAGGATCTGCTGGCCTCGGCAAAGGTCAACGAGAAGTTGGCCACCACTGTAATCCGCGGAGGCACGCCTCTGGAGCTATCGATCACGCTGGGCGAGCGTCCAGTGAAGTAGTGTTGATTTTGAAATGACGAAGAGAAATGGAGGCGCGATCATTCGAGTGCTGTTGGTTGCTGCCTCCGCCGTCCGGCGTGCAGGCCTGGAAGCGTTGCTTAAGGCAGCTCCGTCGGTCAAGGTTGTGGGAAGCCTCCACAACCCGCACGCGGTCGAGCAGTATGCGGCACAGCTTCAGCCTGACGTAATACTGCTCGACCTCGATGCCGAAACTTCTACGCGCCCATCCACGTCTCTTGCCGTGATCGCCTTGGTCGACGAACCTTCGGCGGATTGGGTGGCGCGTGCGCTGCGCTCTGGAGTGAAAGCGATTTTGTCCCGTGACTCCGGCGTCGACGAGATTTTGGCGGCGATCCAAGCGGCTCATGCCGGCTTGGTATTGCTCGGTCCCGACGTGACTCAGAATCTGGCATCCCGTATTCCAGCGCCAACCGCGAGGCCCATCGCGGCATTGGACGATCTGACTCCGCGCGAGATCGAGGTCTTGCGCATGCTCGCCGAGGGCCTTGGCAACCGCGAAATGGCCGCGCGCCTCGGTATTTCCGACCACACCGTCAAGTTCCACATCAGCTCCATACTCGACAAGTTCGGAGCCGCGACCCGCACTGAAGCCGTAACCATGGGCATCCGCATGGGAATTATCTTGCTTTAAGCCACTCACGATTTCTGGTTTGCCCCGTCTAAGCCGTGTCGAAACGGAGGAGCTATGAACCGCCAACATCGCCTTGCCCCATGGGTTGGTGCCATTCTCGGAACCCTCTGCGCGCTGTTGTTTGCCGCGCAAAGCCAAGCGTCGGACATGCGGCGGTTCACCGAGGAGTTTCACCAAAGCTATCCTCTCAGCGCTGGGGGACGGATCGAGCTCGACAACCTCAATGGCGCGGTTCACATCACGGCGTGGGACCAGAATGTGGTCAAGGTCGACGCGGTGAAGTATGCGGACACGAAAGAGCGGCTTGATGAAACCCAGATCGAAGTTGAGGCTGGCAGCGACTTCGTCGCGATCCGCACCAAATACCCGCATCACGACCATACCTTTAGCGGCGGATGGAACGATCCTGCCGGAGTTGAGTACACATTAACCGTCCCTCGCGCTGCTCGGCTCGACGAAATCAAACTGATCAACGGGCCATTAGATATTCATGGCGTCACCGCCGAGGTGCGCGCTTCCTGCATCAACGGACAATTGACCGCGGATGGTCTGCAGGGCCGGGTCAAACTTGAGAGCATCAATGGCCGAATGGAGGCGCACTTCGATCGGCTTTCCGATTCTCCAGTTGAGCTGTCTTCGGTGAACGGCAGTGTTGAGCTGACTCTTCCCTCGGACGCGAAGGCGAATCTGGAAGCTTCGACGATCTCGGGCGGAATCGAGAATGACTTTGGCTTGCGAGTGCGCCATCACCGCTTCGTCGGTCATGATCTGCGCGGTGAACTGGGTGGAGGCGGAACTCGTATCCACGTCTCGAATGTCAATGGACGAATCGAAATCCGTCACGCCAACGACGGCCACGCGTTAAGCTCAGCCAGAGATCTGGATCACGATGACCGGGATGATCGCGACGATGATGACGAGATGTGAGTAAGTCTCGCCGCGATTTGCACATATTATGGTGCAGCATTTACCTCAAAAAAACTCTCATTTTCTCGCAAAATCTAGAAAACAAAGAGCCGGGATTTTTTATGCCTCGTAGATCTATGGTTCTTAAGGTAGTTAGAGGCAAAATCTTGGAAACATTGGAGTTAGCGTGGTGTACGGCTGCTCCGGCCTTGATGAGGATTGGCCGGTCCGCGCTTGGAATTATGGCGGAGGCAGGGGCCGTGGATGAATTGTCAAAGTTCACGGGCTTTTCAGAAATCTGATTATCTTCTAGATAAGTTTTATGCCTCTATGTTATCAGGCGTGGAGGCGGAAGGTCAAGAACAAAGCGCTCGGGCCCGACGATGCGGCTCCAACTTGGGAATGCGTCAAAGGTGATCTTGAGATGGAAACGCGTTCCGGGTTCGTCGTTCCCACCTTTACGAAGAACGTAAAGGTGGGCCAGCCACCTCAAAAAAAACTCTCATTTTCCTGCAAAATCTAGAAAACAAAGAGCCGGGATTTTTTCTGCCTCGTAGATCTATGGTTCTTAAGGTAGTTAGAGGCAAAATCTTGGAAGCATTGGAGTTATGGCGTCCTCCAGTTGCCCGGAGACAGCGGCTCTCCGCTCACGACGATTCGCAACGAGTCCGAGAGCTGCGTCCGCGATTCAGTTGTCAAAGATCCTACGATTATCTTTGAGATAATCAATACATCTACATGTTATCGTAGGTGGCAGCTGTGGATCAAGGGGAAAACTGGCGGCTCCCCTGGCTCAGCTCCAAATTGGGAAATTGGCGCCGACACTTTCCTCAGGCACCCAGAAAACGATGGGGCGCCTCGCGAGCAGTATCGGATGTTTGCGGCGGTCGGTCGTCACGACGTCAGCTAAGAACCCGCCCTCTCGCACAGAACGCGAGAAGGACGGGGCACCCACTCTTGTGTGGAGGGAGGGGTGGGCCGCCCTGCCATACTGTGCTTGTCGTGACGGGCTAGAGTATCTTTTCTCGGTAATCGCTGCATCGTTCATCGCTGCAATTGTGCTCCGAGCAGAGGGAAAGTTCCCATGCGATATTAGCCGTAGGGTCAGTGACATCCTTGGGACCACTGTCGATATTTGTAATCTCGGAACAAAGCTCACTCAAGTGAATTGGTGTGCGACTGAAGATGTCACGGTAGGTTATCCAGCCATAAATAAACATGCGAAACTTTTTATTCTTCGTGTCTTCGATCCAGTGGATAGGAACGTCCATCGTGGCATTTCCAGAGCCCTTCGGAGGAATTTCGAAGCGGACTGGTTTCGTATTGGCCAAATCAGGATAAGCGAAGTTTTGTGGAAGGCCGAATGGGCTGGGAAGCGTCTGCCAGTTAACCACACTTTTGCCCTCTGTCGCTGGAGTTACCCCTGTATTAAGCCACGGCACGAGTATCGTCAGAGTGCTAACTTTGGTGCCGGTAATTCTTTTGGCGATCCCAGTTTGCCCGGAAAAGAAAACCAAGGCTCGTTGTACAGATTCGACGTTCTCGCGATTTATCTCGTTAGATTCATGCATCGCTTTCCATTGTCGCTTCGCGTATTTCGTGTAATAAATGCCCGATCCAGCTATTACCAGCGTGAGCAAAAACATTCCAACCTCAGCAACGGTGGCAGTAAAAAGCCATTTCATGAATCTTTGCCAGCGGGATATTTGATGCGGTGCCGCGGCGTTCTCGCCCTGCTCGGCTCTCTTCGGGCCACCCTCTTTGGCTTCTGCTGTTGGAGCTATGCCGATATTCGAGTGGCCTTGGCTGGCTTTTGCTGCGGCGTTATTTTGCTTTTGCTTTCGGTGTTTCTTATTCATGACGGCCTCGATCTTAGTGATTTACGATATGCGTCAAGCATCTTGATGCAGTACTAGACTCGACACATGAAGCAGCAGGAATATACAGAAGGCCCGGAAACACTAGAGAACTTCAAGCGTCTTGCGACGACAGTTCTCCGAGCAACAAAAAGGGGGAAGCGAAAGGATAAACCTGCCGCTTCCCCGGGGAAAGGAAAATCCTCAGGCAAGGACTGGAAGGGAATCTCTTGCCCCGTCCCTGTCGGCGATGAGTGGAGCGAATCTGCACCGCTGCCAGTCAGTTCCCTGTAGGTCGCTGGCCCACCTTTGCGTTCTCAGCAAACGTGGTAGCGGTGGGAGCGGTCTCTGCACTTAATCAGCGGGTGAGGCGAGGATGAAAATCGCCTCGCCACAGCATGAGTCCCCACCTTTACAAAGAACGTAAAGGTGGGCCAGCCGCGTTATCGGTTATTTCAGGCCTTCTACCAGATAGAGATCGCCCAGGGTTCGATGGAAACCGTAGACGTAGGTCTTGCCGTCGGGCGTCATGAGGATCGGTCCTATGGTCGAGACGCCGGTGGGATCGAGCGGGGCAATCTGTTTCCAGACGGATTTCTTTCCCGTAGCTAATTCCAATCGGTAAACCTTGGCGGGCACTTCGCCGGTGCGGCAAAGGTAAAGGGAGTGGGCGTCCTGACTCCAATTGATGGGCATGTCTCCGGGCTCCATGCCGCTCACGGGTCGAGGCTCACCGCCTGCTGCAGGATAGAGGTAGCCTTTTTGGTCGGGGCCAATGCCAGCGATCATTTGGCCGTCGGGCGAAATGGCAAAGTTTTGTGCGTCGACGCCTTCGGGAGAAATGGGTTTCGGTTTTCCTCCCGCGATGTCCTGCGAATAAAAGCGCACGCCGCGTCCCGGTTCGTTTCCTGAAAACACTAAGCGCTTGCCATCAGGAAACCAACGTGCCCATTGGTGGTTGATGTTATCGGTGGTCAACGATTGAGTTTCGCCGGCGCCGGTGGGCAACAGCCGGAGTTGTCCGGGCGCGATGGGCGTGACCACGATGACCCATTTCTGATCGGGCGAGAGAGCAGATGCGCCGCCTTCGCCGAGCCGTATTGCCGGAGTTCCGTCGGTATTGCGTACATAAACTGCGTAGGTTAGATCCTGGGCGTCGCCGTATTGCACGCCGCCGCCAATTCCCTCTTCGTCAAAAAGCAGAGTCTTGCCGTCGGCGGAAAGATCGGCGGGATAGGAGTAGTCAAGCCAGGAAAGATCACGCTCTTTGGTTGCGCCCGGGTCCAGGCCCATGACTTCACGCCGGCGATCGGCGCGAGCCAGCAGTACGCGTCCGTCGCGCCAGATATCGAAGATGACGAGCGAACCGGGTACGCGGGTGACCAAGCGATGCTTGCCCGACAAGTCGACGGCAGTGATGTAGTGAAACAGTCCCAACTCGCTGGCGGTAAACCAAACCTCTTTTCCGTCGGGCGACCAGGCGAGACCTTGCGTGCCATACCACTCGCGAGTCAACTCGGTCTTGTGACCGGAAGTATCGACGATGGCAACCGAGCCTCCGTCGTCTCCTTGATTGGGATGGTCCATGAAGGCGACGACGTCGCCCTTGGGAGAGATTCGCGGATAGCTGATCCAACCGCCACTGGTCTCGTAGAGGACCTTGCCGATGGGATACTCGAGCCGGTCGCGACCACCGACATTGCGCACCACGGCTAGGCTATTTCCGTCGGGAGACCAATCAGCCCATTCGACATCCTCGAGAATCGGACGGGGTGCCCCACCTGCCAATGGAGCTCTGGCCAGGGTGCCGACGTTGATCCAGGTTCCGACGGGATGGCTGCCTAAGGAAAGCGCCATTTCGCCTCTTGATGAAATGGCAAGCAACTCGGCGCGGCCGAGGCCTAAAGAACGCGACTCGACCATGCCCTGGCGGGCGGAGAATGTTTCGACGGGATTGCCTTGCCAGGCGGCGCTGTAGAGGATCGTTTGGCCGTCGGGTGCGAACCGGGCGGAGCGAATTTCCCCGCGGCGGAAAGTGATCTCGTGATAGAGCGGAGCGCTGGCGGCCGACGATCCCCAAATACGCTTACCCGCGAGCAGTCCGATCGCCAACGCGGCTAGAAAACCCAGGCAAACCAGCACGGGAAGCAGACGACTGCGTGCTTGAGGTGCGCCCACTCTTTCACGGGTGGCTTTTTCCGTCGCCACGGTCGAGACCACGCCGCTGGCCGCGGAGCGTGAGGAATCGACATCTCGCTTCAGGCGTTTCAGGTCGGCGCGCAGCTCAGCCGCGCTCTGGCAGCGTAGTTCGCGGTCTTTCTCTAACGCCTTGTTCAAAATGATTTCAAGTTGCGGAGGCAATCCTGGATTCAATTGGACGGGCGGAATCGGCACCTTGTTCAGGATGGCTTCGAAGACCACTGCGGATGTCGTTCCCGAAAATGCCTGGCGGCCGGTTGCCATTTCGTAGAGCACCACGCCGAAAGAGAACAGATCGGTGCGATGGTCGAGCGCCTCTCCGCGGGCCTGCTCGGGCGACATGTAGGCAATCGTTCCCATCGCGGTGCCCGGGGTGGTGAGTTGGTCCACGCTGATGGCAGTGCGAGTCTCTCCAGCCGAAATGTCGGCGACGCGGTTCTGGAGCGTGAGTTTCGCCAGACCGAAGTCGAGGATTTTCGCTTGCCCGCGCGGGCTGACAAAGATGTTTGCCGGCTTGATGTCACGGTGAACGATTCCGCCGGAGTGGGCGGCGTCGAGAGCATCGGCGATTTGAATGCTCAGCTCCAACAACTGTTCGAGCTTGAGTGGACGGCCTTCAATCTTATGCTTGAGGGTTGCGCCCTCCAGATACTCCATGGCGATGAAGGCCTTGCCGTCCTGCTCGCCAATGTCGTAGATGGTGCAAATATTGGGATGGTTCAAGGCGGAAGCGGCCTGGGCCTCACGCTGGAAGCGGCTGAGGGTTTGAGGATCTTTGGCGACGTCTTCGGGAAGGAATTTCAGAGCGACAAAGCGGTGTAGCCGCGTGTCTTCAGCTTTGTAGACAACACCCATTCCGCCACCACCCAAGCGTTCAACGATGCGGTAGTGAGAAATGGTCTGGCCTATCATGGTCCGAGTGGCGACGGACTGCTGCTCTGTCGAGCCATCTTAGGTGGATTGGTGGTTGCAGTCAACAGGGTTCTGGGGTGTGAGAGAATCGCCGCTTCGGAGTTTGATAAGGAGGCGAGCCAAACGCGCGATTATTGTGTCGCAAAGAACGCGACCTAACGCGCGCTCGCCCAGATTCTTCACTGCGCAAAAAACGCTTGTTCGGGATGACAATCAGCTGGCACTAGCCGCTTTCCTCCTCGAATGCGCGGTATCGATTCAGGATATCGCGCTCGCTGATTATGCCCTCCAACTTGTGAAAGTCGGCCCGGCTGACGACGGGCACGAGGGGCCACTGATTGGCGTAGCGCAGAGCCATATCGAGGGGATGATCGGGATGAAGAACCGGGAGCTGGCGCATGGGAAGGACCGACCGGAGGGTGACTGCTCCTTTGCCCTCGTTCACTTTGATGCGAATTTCTTGTTTGCTGATGTGGCTCCATCCCGAGGGTTGCAAGCGCACGAGGAAAATGTCGGACGGAGATTCTTCAATCTGGCGCAACACGTTTTCGAGCGGCTGCTCGGCATCGAGCACAGGAGCAGTCGCGGGTTGCATCGCGTCCTCGACGCGCAGAATGTTTTCTTCGCGTTGTTCTTCCATGGACGGCAGATCGAGGCCGTCCTGGCGAGTGAACACGTCGAAAATCGCGGTAGGCTGCAGAGCCCGTGAAATTACATAAGCAAAGGTGTTGGCCACAATTACGGGAACGATGATCGAGTAGTTTCCGCTGACTTCGAGCACCATGAAAACCGATGTCATGGGTGCGCGCAGGAAGCCGGCGAAGAGAACTCCCATGCCCACCAGCGCGTAAGTGCCCGGTGAACCGCTGAGGTGGGGGAGAAATACATGCTCGGCCCCGCCGACAGCGGCTCCCAGCATGGCGCCGATAAATAAGGTCGGAGCAAACATGCCGCCCGGAGTTCCGCTGACGAACGAAAGCGTGGTTGCAATGATTTTCAGACCCGCGAGGATGGCCAGCATTTGCCAGGTGAATCGCCCGTGCATAGCTTCGTCGATGTATTCATAGCCCGCTCCCATCACCTGTGGAGCGCCGAGGACGGCGATGACCCCGATGAGCAAACCTGCGATTGCGGGCTGAAAATACTGCGTCCACTGCGGCAAGGCTTTGAAGCGCGGACGTAGGGTAGCGATGCCACTGGAAAATGCTACTGAAGCGAAGCCGCCCACGACTCCGAGAATGGCATATGCGATCAGCTCCGAAGGGCGTTCGAGTTGCACGGGGGGAATCCGGAAGAGAGATTCGGAGCCCAGAAACCATCGCATGACCACTACGCTGGAAATCGCGGAAAGCACGACCGAACCAAGAATGCCGGCGGTCCAACGCCCGATGACTTCCTCAATCACGAATAGCACTGCGGAGATGGGCGCGTTAAATGCGGCGGCCAACCCAGCCGCGGCGCCGACGGGAGCCATCAACCGCATACGATCGCGTGATAAACGCATGCGCCTTCCGAGCGCTGAAGCCAGACTGGCGCCGATTTGCAGGGAGGGATCTTCCGGGCCGAGGGAGTGTCCCGATCCTATGGCGAGCGCAGCCGTCATGAACTTGCCGATAGCGGTGCGAAGCGGAATGTAGCCGTTGTAAATATAGAGCGCAGCTTTGGTCTGGTTTACTCCGCTGCCGCGGGCAAGTGGAAATACGTGAATGACCAGCACGGCGATGACCAAGCCAGTGAGGCTGGGCGCAAGCAGGAGGCGCGCGGTCGAGAGCGTGGCCCCCGATCCCAGGAGATAGATACGACACCAGTCGATGGCGAAACGGAAACAAACGACTGCAAGTCCGGAAAAGATACCGATGAATACCGATAGGACAAGAAATAAACGCTCTTCCCGAAAAACCGATCGCAGGAGAGCTCCGCGAGAGCGCGCGGGCAATGCCGTCATCAGGCTGGCTGGCCCGTTCTCTACTGCTGTCCCGGTTTGCGAGTTGGGCGAGAGGTCCACGCTAGTTTCCTTCGTGCAATTTGGAAATGAGAAGCAACGCCAAGTCGGTTCCGGTCGGAGCTCCGCAAGCGGCTTTGGTCTGGCGCTCGATTTCAAATACCAGGTCCATTGCCTTCTCGGCCAAGTCCGGGTCTCGGCGGAGGTCGCCTTGATTGATCTTCGGTTTCATCTCCGCCCAACTATCGGCAAGAGTCTGCTCCAACCTCTCGGGTGATTTAGAAGGGTCCAAATTGGCCGTGGCAGAGCACGACTTAAGGCGGTCTCCCGCAGCGGCAAATGCTTCGATGACAATTCGGTTGCGCTGGTCCGCGGAAATCTGTCGCCGGAAAGGATCCATTTGCAGCACTAGCTCTGTGGTATTGAGTAGGCCGACGCTTTGTCTATCCTCGGGATTGGCAGTCGCTGCGACTTGCAAGTAGCGTTGAGCCAGGGAGTAGCGGCCGAGGTCGAAAGCTGCCAAGCCGGCTCCAGCCAAGGCGGCCGGATTGTGATGGTCTGACTTCAGAGTGAGGCGATACTCGGTGAGGGCGTGCTCATAGTCCTGAGCCTGGAGAAAAAGATCTCCGACGCGCTGGTGCAAAGAAGGATCGTCACCCAAATTCGCTGCGAGCGCGATCAACTCGGATTGAGCCTGAGCCTTAGCATTGATGCCCAGGAGATATTCGATGAGCTCCAAGCGAGTGCTACGCCGCTGCACCTCCTGGTCTCCGGGCCACGTAGCATAAATGGCATTGTGGTAATAACGGAGAGCCCGTTCGGTTTGTTCTTTTTGCGCTGCAATACGCGCCAGTTCCAAGTTGACCAGCCCATTTTCGGGCTCGCGTTCCCAGAGGTTAATCAAATAGGCGTACGCTTCGTCCGTTCGCTTCAAACCAATTAACGCCTGAGCCAAGTCGAGCTGGAAGTCGTAATTATCGCGCGAGTAACGGAGCGCGGCGCGGAAGTCGGCGACGGCCCGATCAAAATGCCCATCCTTGAGATCCCCCGTGCCACGGGTAAACCATCGATTGGCCAAGGCATCCTGTTGCGCGTGATACATGCGCGACAAGCCGCCCACCGCGAGGAAAGACACCACTGCCAGGGCAGAGAGCAACGCAAGGATCACCGGCTCGCGGGCCGGGTAGAGCCCGAGACCTTGCACTTTTTCTCTTACAGCCATGGTTTTTCCTTACTGACCGCGCGTGACACAACTCCCTCGATCATACCGGGAACCGGAAACAGAAGTCTGCCACCAGTGGGATGGGGAGCGGAAGGCGGCTTAGGAGCAGGCCGCCCTCCCTGAAGCAGACTCAGCGTGCGAATACGAAGTGGTCAACGCGGTTCTGCTGCCAGCATTGTTCGTTGTCCTGGTTGCAGAACGGCTTCTCCTTACCGAGGCTGACGGTTGTAATGCGCTCTGCGGCGATTCCCTGCTGCACCAGCGCCTGCTTGGCTGATTCCGCCCGGCTCGTTCCCAGAGCGAGGTTATACTCCTCCGATCCGCGATCGTCGCAATGCCCTTCGATCACTACTTTGACGTTCGGATGCTGGGAAAGAAACGCGCTGTTATTTTGTGTCGTCGGCATCGCATCCGAGCGGACATCGGCCTTGTTGTAGTCGAAGAAAATATCCTTCATGTTTTTGCTGAACAAGTCCTCGTCCGAAGGTGAAGGCGCTGCGTTGGACATGGCGACGTTTACCGTGACACGGGCGGAGGCGTCTGCGGTGCCTCCCGGACCGTTGGCGACCAGTGTGTATGTGGTTGACGAGCCGGGCACGACCGTACGCGAGCCTGAAGGCGGCAGTGTGCCCAAGCCTGCCACAGTAATCTCACTGGCATTGCTGGTTTGCCACGTCAGTACGGTCGACTGTCCCTGCTGAATCACGCTGGGGTTGGCCGCGAGAGTGGCTGTTGGTGCGGTGGGTGCTGGCGGATTTGGCGGTGTTACTTTGGCAGCTTTCTTGCTGCACGCTGCCGATAACAACAATGCGCCTGCCAGCGCCACGAGTAAGAATGTTCTGTCTAGTTTCTGCATAATCGTATCCTCCTCACTCAGAGATATTTGGGTTTGCTGTGAACAAACGTTTTACAAGACAAAGCTCAGTTGAGCCGCGGCAGCGTTACTTGGACAAAACCCTGCCTGCCCGCAAGCGTGGCTGAGATTGATGGGTTTTAGAGTGACAAGCTGAGTAGAATCAGCAACGGAGGATGGAACTGTATTCGGACAAACCGATTGGCTGGAACTTTGGATTCGAGAGGGACATCCAAGAAACAATGACGACGGCCGAGAACACGGCGTTCGCGAGTGAACTTAAGGCGGATTGCACGATGGCAATCCTTAAGCGAACTGCGGCTCTTGCTGCCTGGAGCGCAGAGACCGGCCCATGTACCACCGAATACGGGCCTTGTACGCCAGGGAATAGAAAGATTGCCAGCACAGAGAGAACTGCCAGCACAGCGACTTCGCATCCAATTCGGCGGCCAGATATCATGGAAGTGTTGTACTTGATTATATCGTAGGAGACAAGAAACGGGGGTGGGTACGAAAGGTGGGCCACCGTTGGGAAAAAAGTACAATCTGCCGCAGCCAATTTCTGGGAGGGTGAACTGATTATGAAAATTGCAAACGACGTGACGGAGTTGATCGGCAACACGCCGCTGGTGCGGCTCAATAAAGTAACCGAGGGATGCGTCGGCCAGGTGGTGGCGAAAATGGAGAGCTCGAATCCTTGCGCCAGCGTGAAGGATCGCATTGGCGTGAGCATGATCACCGAGGCCGAGCGAGCCGGGAAAATTCATCCTGGCAAAACTGTGCTGATCGAGCCCACTAGCGGAAACACCGGCATTGGCTTGGCTTTCGTGGCGGCGGCCCGAGGATACAAGTTGATCCTGACCATGCCGGACACCATGAGCCTGGAGCGGCGCGTGCTCCTGCTGGCTTTCGGCGCGGAAATCGTTCTTACTCCGGGTCCGAACGGCATGAAGGGCGCTATCGCCAAGGCTGAGGAGATCCTCGCGAAAACGCCAAACGGCTATATGTTGCAGCAGTTCGACAGTCCTGCTAATCCCAAGATTCACTTTGAAACCACTGGACCGGAAATTTGGAAAGACACGGACGGAGCTGTCGATATTCTGATCTCTGGCGTGGGTACGGGTGGAACCATCACTGGAGTCTGCCAATACATCAAGCCGAAGAAACCTTCGTTTAAAGCTGTTGCGGTCGAACCTGCGGACAGCCCGGTGCTTTCGGGAGGAAAACCTTCGCCGCACAAAATTCAGGGCATCGGCGCCGGATTTGTGCCCAGCATTCTGCGCCGGGACTACATCGATGAGGTCATCACGGTAACCAACGATGAAGCGATCAACATGGCGCGCCGCCTCGCCAAGGAAGAAGGTCTGCTGGTGGGGATTTCGTCGGGAGCTGCCGTAGTTGCCGCGATCAAAGTCGCAAGCCGGAAGGAAAACGCAGGCAAACTGATCGTGACCGTATTGCCAGATTTCGGGGAACGTTATTTGACCAGCATTTTGTTTCAATCGCTACGCGATGAGGCGCTACAGATCCCAACAGCCACGATTGCGGCTTGATTCATGTCTCATCTTACAGGCTTAATTCGCGAAGATGTGGTTACGGTGCTGGAGCGCGACCCAGCCGCCAAGTCTCGTCTCGAAGTTTTCCTCTGTTACTCAGGGCTGCACGCGGTATGGTTCTACCGCATCAATCACTGGCTGTGGAACCATAATTTCTTTCTTCTTGGGCGATGGCTCTCGCAAGTGGCACGCTTCCTGACCGGAATCGAAATTCATCCCGGAGCCGAGATTGGCCGTCGGCTGTTCATCGATCATGGGCTTGGTGTGGTCATCGGGGAGACTGCGATCGTCGGCAACGACGTGACTTTATATCAGGGCGTCACGCTCGGAGGCACTGGCAAAGAGCACGGCAAGCGGCATCCTACTATTGAAGACGAGGTGGTGATTGGTGGGGGAGCGAAAGTTCTCGGCAACATTACGATTGGACGGAACTGCCGGATAGGCGCGGGTTCGGTCGTGCTGCGTAGCGTGCCCGAGAATTCGACGGTGGTCGGCGTTCCGGGCCATGTTATCTTCCGCGACGGCGAGCGGGTTGTGATTACCGACCCTAAACAAATTAACGATCCTCTCTCTGAAGCGCTGGCTGCGGTGGCAACCGAGGTGAACAAATTGCGCGAGCGAGTGCAAACACTCGAAGGCGCAGAGGTCGTCCATGAACCGCTCTCAGCGTCAATGCAGAGAATTATGGAAGACATCGATTACCAGATCTAGATTTGGGTAGTCAGGGGCGGCGTTGGTAATCCTCATCATGGGAGTGGAGGGTTCGGGTAAGACCACAGTTGGGAAATTGCTCGCTCAAGAACTCGGCTGGAGATTTGTCGATGCCGATGATTTTCACTCCGCTTCGAACAAAGAGAAAATGAGCCACGGCATACCTCTAGACGATGCTGATCGCGGCCCGTGGTTACGGGCGATTCATGACTTCGTAGCGAACCTGGTGGAAAAAAAACAAAAGCTTGTGGTTGCTTGTTCGGCATTGAAGCAGAGCTATCGCGAGCAATTACGCCAGGGTTTGGAAATGAAGGTCGTATATCTGAAAGGCAGTTTCGATCTGTTTTATTCGCGGTTGCAAGAGCGGCAGGCACACTTCGCGCGAGAATCTTTGCTGGCCAGCCAGTTTGAAAGTCTGGAAGAACCGGGCGATGCGATCACAATCGACGCTGCTTTCCCAGAAACCGAGATCGTGAAGCAGATCAAGTCAATGCTGCGTCTCTCTTAGGCTGGCCTCGTTGCAAGAGTTCACTGTCATCCCGAGCGAAGCGAGCGATCTGGGTGTTGGCTCTTGGCAGCTGGCGACTGTGAAGGCTAACTGAGATCCCTCGCTTCGCTTGGGATGACAATTTTGTAGTTGAACATGTGGTTCCGCCTCAACTATTTGAACCTGTATCCGGGCTTGAGCTCACAGCGATAGGCTCGGGCTTGATCTTTATCTACTCGGACGTGGCAATCGGCCCAGTTTAAGTAGAGATCCGGCCCCAAGGGGAACACGATTAACTCTCCGTTGATCTCGGCCTCAATGCTCGGGCCCTCCGCTAAGAGTGGCAAACTAAAATTCAGTGCTCGGCCGAAAATCACTGGATAGGACTCCCGCACAAGATCGCTGACCATGGGGTGGACCACCTCAGCCTCTACCAGGTAAGTCGTCGTGTCAGACCAGTTACGCACGGAAACGTTGACCTTCCTACCTCCACGCGAAAGATCTTCGAACTCCACTCGCGAAAAGGGACACGGGCCCGCGATGCAGGAAACGCGGGCATTGCGAAACTCATTTCCGTCCCCGGCGTCGAGAGAACTAGAGCTCAGCGCCGCTTTCCATTTCCCGTCAGGCGAACAGGGATGACGGCCTTTGCACGGCACGTCCCCGACGTTCTCTACCTGGAATGTTTTCACTGCACTGCCGACATCCGCTTCGGTTGTGGTCTTTACGGAATACCGTACTCGTACGTTGGAAACCGCAACGTCGGCGTGATCGGATTGCACGTGGGTCTCGTGGATGATTGGCACCATGCGCGCGATATAGATCTGATCGCTGACAAATTCATTTAGGTCGAGTGGCTGATAACCGGCATGCCGGAAGTGCAGCGTGAGTGGCTGACGGCGCCGGAGTCCGCGGCGCAGAGTAAGACTGAAAAAGCCGGCAGAATCGGATTCCGCACTGCTCGCTGTCGAACCGTTGGTGCCGGTAATTTCAACGTCCGCAAGAGGCAATTGCTTTTGGGGATCGGGGTCCTGGCTCAGGACCGCGCCCTTTATTGTGATCGGTTGGGCTTTGTGAATAGCAACCAGCACTGCGGCAAGAGCGCCTGCGAGAGTTGCAATCGCAAGCACCCAAATCACGATCTTTCGTCCGGCAGTCATGCAGTCAGCTTAGATCAATATTCTATGACACTATCTTGATTCCATTGGATGCATACATTGCGCAGGTATCCACTCGGTGAAGCACAAAGGTTTCGTGAGTTTTGTGGTTCCTCTCTCTGCGCGATAGCCGAAAATCGTCTAAACTTCCCTAAGTGAGTGGGACGAACGGGAACAATTCAAGAAATCAAGGTCTATCGCGCCGGAGTCTGCTGAAGCAGATGTCTGGCTTGGGTCTTGGCCTGCCCTTCGCATGGCGCCTTCAGCCCCTTTTAGCCGCTACCGATGAACAACACCTTAAGCCGGCGCCCCCTCCAGCGCAAACATCTTTGTCACCGGCGGATGACGCACTACTGGAGGAAATCGAGAAGGCAAATTTCCTGTATTTCTGGGAACAAGGCAACCCGCAAACTGGGATGGTGAAGGACCGATCCAACGTGCACACGAATGACACCGGAATCGTGGCGAGTATTGCCGCTACCGGGTTCGGACTGACTGCCCTCTGCATCGGACAAAAGCGCGGTTACGTATCTTTGTCTGAGGCACGCGAGCGAGCGGTCGCGAGTTTGCGTTTTCTCTGGAAAAAGTTGCCCACTCATCGTGGATTCTTCTATCACTTCGCCAACATAAACACCGGCGAGAGAGTGTGGGATTCTGAAGTCTCGTCCGTCGACACAGCCATTCTGCTTTGCGGAATTCTTACCTGCCGGGAGCACTTCCAGCATTCGGAGATCAGTCTGTTGGCGTACGAGATTTTTAATCGCGTAGATTGGACGTGGCTGTCGGAAGACACATCGTTATTGCCGCACGGATGGACTCCCGAAATCGGTTTTTTGCCGTACCGCTGGGACAACTATAGCGAACTGATGATGATGTATCTCCTCGGTTTGGGATCTGCGACGTATCCGCTGCGGGTCGAAACCTGGAATGCGTGGAAGCGAATCACGTTCGAATACGACGGCCTGCGCTACATTGGTTCGTTCGCGCCCTTGTTTGTACACCAATATTCGCAGGCCTGGTTTGATTTCCGGGGCAAACGCGATAAATATGCGGATTACTTTCACAACTCGGCGATCGCCACCGACGTGCATCGCCGTTTCTGTTTGGAGCTGGCAAAGCAGTTTCCGGATTACAGCGACGACCTCTGGGGGATTACGGCGTCCGATTCGCAGAAAGGCTACGTAATTTGGGGTGGGCCACCTTCGATGGGACCAATCGATGGAACTGTTGTTCCCAGCGCGCCAGCCGGTTCCCTTCCATTCTTGCCGCAGCCGGTGATGCGAGTGTTGCAAAACATCAAGACTCATTATGGAGCGGCCTGGAGCCGGTATGGATTCGTGAACGCATTCAATCCCCTGAAAAACTGGTACGACACTGACGTGATTGGAATTGATACCGGAATTACGATGGTGATGGCTGAAAATGCCCGCACTGGATTTGTGTGGGAGACGTTTATGAAGAATCCAGAGGCAAAGCGGGGCATGGAACGCGCAGGATTCCAGACTTATACTTCTTCCGAGCCGACAGAGTGACGGCTCACGCGTGATGAACCAGTTGCAACTTCTTGCTACTTCAGTTCGATAACCGCCAAGCCGTGTGCGGGCAGTGTCAGAGTTAGTTGGTTATCTTTCAGCTTGTGATCTTCTGGATCGGGAAGGTTGGTGGCGCGGCGTAAATCCTGTATCTGCGCTTGCGTCGGATAACGGGGCGAACCCATCTTTTCGTAGGCTGCGTGGAAGTCCCCGTGGTCGCCATCGACGTGAGAGATCGACGCGCGACGCGCTTTCGCATTTTTCAATTGCAAAGTGACTGTTTTCGGGGAACCGGGCTCTCCGGGCGGAGCGTAGTTCCAGACTGCAAGAACCAGCGTACCATCGTCCCTGCGGGTGAGCAGGGCAGATTCGGAATCGACGGCGATGCGCTGATCTCCAAGCTGATGCAACACTTTGAACGCGTTGTAGGCGGGCTTGGGAATACCACCCTCGGCGATGAGTCCGTAGCCGCCATAGAAAGGCGTTTTCACGACGCCTTGCTCTTCAAAGACGTCAGAGAAAGTCCAGTACGACATAATACTGACCAGCCCGTCACATTGGCGGATGGTATCTGCCATCCACGGTCCCATGAAAGTCGCGTCCGTTACTGCGCGCTCATTCATGTAGCTGGCATTGAACTCACTCCAAATCAAGGGCAGGTGGGGCATGCTTGAAGCTGCGATTTGTTTATGCACTTTATCGACGGCCCGGCAAACCATTTTGTCGCGCGGAATCTTTTCGTCAGTACCGAAGACGTCCTGCGCGCGATCGTTGCCATAGACGTGCGTGGAAACGAAGTCGACGGGAACATTGTTCTCGGCGCAATGTTTAATGAAAACATCCGCCCAGGCCGCTTGAGCCGTAGCCGGACCACCTATGCGAAGCCGCGCATTCACGCCTTTAATTGCGCGCGCCGCATGGTCGTAGAGCTCCCAGTAGGTCGCTTGCCTGGGATCTCCGGCCCAGAAATCCAGATTAGGCTCATTCCACACCTCGAAATACCATCGTGCAACTTCCTCGATGCCGTAGCGATCGACCAGGTGCTTGGCGAACGCGGTGACGAGGTCTTCCCACTTGCTCCAATCCCTTGGCGCAGACACGTTAGGCTTGTACCAGAAGGTATGCAGGGTGTTATGAGCAGCCAACTTCTGCGGCATGAAGCTTAGTTCGACGAAAGGTCGCACGTGTTCGGCGAGCAGTCCGTCATAGATTTGATCGATGTAGGAGAAGTTGTACGAGGGGCGACCCTGGCTGTCTTCGTCGTACAAACCGATTTCGTCGTGGAAAATCGCATGGAAGCGAACGTAATCAAAATCCGTCGCCTGTTTAACCTGGCGCAAGTCGCTCCTATAGCTGTCTCGCAGGCTAAGCGCGGCGCGTCCCGAGCCGAACATCTTCTCCCAGAAGTGCGGGAAGGGATGAGAAGGAGCAGTCGCGTCTATAACGATTACCTCTGGATTCGAACTGACCTGAGCATTCAACTTGCACACACCTGACCCGAGTGTCGCAACGATATAGGCGAACATCCAGAATCGATGAGATTTCCGCATCAAGCACCTTAGCAGATGGAAGTCAGGCGATAAATTGTAATTGAGATGGAGACTCCTCGCGGGGCTGGAGTTCACGCGGCGCTGGCTCCGTAGTCAGCGCGTGTTGTGCGGACGTGGGCGACCGGCTTCTCATGCAGCAGCAACTCCGTGGCTTGCACGCGTGGATCGCTGTGGAACCAACGCTGTACAACGCCATCGAGAAGATAGTTGGCAATCGAGAGCAAGCTCATACCCTGGTGATGAGCCATCCAGCAACGCACCAGTTCGTAGCGATGATGTTTGGAATGATGGCGAGAGGCGCTGAAGTCCGCAGATTCGTAAAATCCATAAGGACCCAACCATCCGTCGCGACTCATTCTGTGCAGATTTTTCAGAGCGTCCGCGGCGCACACGTGCAACGCCAGGAAGGTCGAGTAAGGAGAGATGACCAGCGCATTCAGTTCATGGTTGCTTAAAGCCAGACTAGGAATTCCAAACGCGTAATACTGGTAATTGCCCGCCTCATCCATTCGGAAGTACGCCGACTCCGAAATACCCCATGGAATATGCCTGCTGGCGGCGTATGCCTGTTGCGAACGCACTGCCCCGCTCGCGGACCGCTCCAGAAGCGTGTTAGGGTAGGTGCGCATCCAGACGAGGGGCATCAAGTATTCAAACATGGTTCCAGTCCATGAGAGCAGAACCGGGCGCCCTTGGTCCACAGTGTGGGCGCGGCCGAGCATGAACCAGCTTTCCTGGCGGATATCGTCCTTGGCGATCGCGGTAAACACGGCTGTACGCGACTCCGTGGCAAGCAAGTCGTAACAGGCTTGATGGACCTGCTGAGTCTTCACATCGAATCCGACTGACAATAGCTTGCGCCGGTTCAGAAGAAACCGGAAATCCATCTCATTCGCAAATTTGCCGGCGTTCGTCGCTATCGTCTGGAGATCCTGGATGAGACGAACTGCATTTGCGCGTGCCTCGGGGAGCAAAGTCTCGAGACGCTGATACAAGGCAAGTTGCTCGCCGACGCCTCCGGCCGAACGCAAAACGAATCGAAGGCGAATCGCGAGATTGTCGATAAAGCCCGGTACTCGATCGAGAGCGGGAAGGTCGGGCGCGGAATTCAAGTTGACGCCAAGGGACTCCCACAGTGGCGCAAACTCCGGAAGCAACCACGGAGCATAGGCAGTCGTTATCTCCTTGACGCTCTCAAGCCGCGTACGCACTTGTTCCGAGAACCATTGTGCGTCCCTCGAATGCTTTGACCGGCTGGATTCGGGATGGATCTCCTGCAGAACCGTATCGGTGATATTCAACAAATATTGCAGCCACTTCTCCTTCTTAATGTCTTTCTGAAAGGCAGCCACGTTCTTGCGTGGGAGTGCATGCAGATCGGCCAGAATGCGAAGGTGGTCGCGGAACCCGTCGGCTATGCAACTCTGCAACACGGGACGGCTCAGGAGATCCAAACATCCCTGCTGAAGAGTCCAGAGCGAAGCCACCAGATTCCCGCTGTCGACAGCAGAAACTAGTTCGGGCTGCAACGGCACAAGCGTTCGAGTGTCATACCAGTTAAGCAGGTGGCCGCGATATCGTTGCAGTTTCGAAATGGTAGCCAGAGTGCGCTTAGTCTGCAGCACAAACTCGGGAACGGTGAGATATCCGAATTCGCAGGCAACTTGCCTAGCGTTAAGAAGAAGACCAAGGTTTGTAGGCGATATGCGGGCTGCGATGGCGGGCGGTTCCTCCTGGACATTGTCCGGCAGCAGCCAGTTGTGTTCTTCGGTGCTGAACTCGTCGAAGTACCGCCATGTACGAAGAGCGGCGCGACGAAGCAATAATTCATCTTTCTCGGGTATTTCGGCGCGCAGGGGCCGGGGTGGGCGGTTCAGCCAACGCGAAAGCAGTTTGCTACCTGCCCAGAGCAACAAAATCGGCAACGCGACCGGAAGAGCACGGGGGCGAGCAAACCACACCAGAACACCTAATCCAAATGCAAGGGCGGGTGTCCAATCCAAATAAATATCCAAGGTAGTGCGGTCGGAACTGCCAGTCTCCGCTTCCGCTGCAGTTTCCCATTGTAAGAGCCGTTGCCGCGTCACTATGCGTCGGACCAGAGTTCGCACGACTGCATCCAGCGACAATAACATTTGGTGCGCGAGAAATGTCAGGCTGAGAAAGACATTAATGTTCGCGGCGAAAAGCGCGTCGACCGCATCACGAGCAATTTCTGATTTGTCTTTGACGGCGGCTCGAACCAGCTCAAACACAAACTGGCACCACGTGGGTACAAACAAAATGGCGAGGGTTGCGAGCGTCCAATATGCGGGCGATCCGGGCAGCGCGACCCATCCGAGTACGAACAACAATAAGGTCGCAGGTTCAACCAAGCTGCGCCGGAGGTTGTCCAGTATCTTCCACTGGGCGGTAATCGAGATCGGATTGGGGACGCGCTGTCCCGATTCGTCGGGCACTCGCGGGAGTAACCAACCCGCGATCTGCCAGTCTCCTCGCAACCAGCGGTGTTTGCGGCGATTGTAGGCGCTGTAGTGAGAAGGATAACTTTCAATCACCTCGATGTCGCTGGCCAGGCCTGCTCGCGCGTATGCGCCTTCGATGAGATCGTGACTTAGCAGAGCATTGCGCGGGAAACGACGATCGAGGACTTGCCTTACGGTGTCAACTTCGTAGATTCCCTTGCCTGCGAAGATGCCTTCACCGTAAAGATCCTGATACACGTCGGAAATGGCTCGGGTGTAGATGTCGAATCCGGTTTCTCCCGAATAGATGTTGGCCAGCCGCGAGCGAGCGGTACTTTGAACGCTTACGCCCACTCGTGGCTGCAGGATTCCATAGCCCGCGACGACGATGTTCTTTTCTGGATCGATGATTGCCTGGTTTAAAGGGTGATCCAGAGCCCCTATCATGCGTTGTGCCGAACCGCGCGGCAGCTCAGTGTCGGAATCAAGCGTAATTACGAAACGCACTCGCGACAGGACGGAGAGATCTCCGATCTTGATCGGGAAGCTGTCATATTGGTTGCGCAGAAGCCGGTTCAGATCCATCAGCTTGCCGCGCTTGCGCTCCCATCCCATCCACACTTCTTCTCTCGGGTTATAGACACGATGCCGATGGAAGAGAAGAAACGAGCCCATCCCTCTGCTCGCGTACTTCTCATTCAGCCCAGTTATTAGTTCTGCACACAGATCCACCAGCGGATCGTCTTCCCGGGGCTCCGAGCGTGAATCGGGCAGGTCCGTCAGGAGCGCAAAATGGATGTTTGGATCGTGATTCCCGAGAAACCGTACCTCAAGATCGTCGACGAGTCTACGAACCTGGCTGTCGCCCAGTAGCAGACTAGGAATAGCAACGAAGGTCACGCAGTCGTCGGGAACTCCTTCGGACAAATCGAGCTTAGGAAGAATCTGCGGCTGCAACACGGCGGTGATCAAATAATTGGTGAGTTGAACTGCAGCTTGGGAACAGGGCAGAAATAACGCCAACATCGAGAACAGAATGAGTCCGGGGGAACCTTGAGATTCGATCAAGAGCAGCACGATTCCCGACATAATGGCTAACGTGAACAACTGTATTGTCGTGAGATAAAACTCGTCGGGGTATCGGCGGAGGAAGAATGATATCCGATGGTAGAGTGTTGGTCTGAAACCAACTCTCCTGTGCAGCAAGGTGGTTCCTTCTCCAAGCAAATAGTAACCGACGTGTGAACAGCGCAATGAGACTCGCGGATCTGCCTGCACTTGCTGTTGCGCTTGCCGGGCCAGCGCCAGCACCTCCTGCGCAACTTGCATTTCTGTAACATCAGCACGCTCGGCGATCTCTACCAGCTTGTTCCGATACAGATCACGACTGTCAAGATCCATTCGGGAATAAGCGCCCGCTGGATCTTCGCGGAGAATGTGATCGGGAAGTATCAGTGGTTCGAGGATATCTTTCCACGATGCCTGAGCAACGTCGCGGAGACTGCGTACGCACACACCAACGTCATACGCCCCTGAGGGATTTGCGATCAGTTGAGAACCGCGGACTGCAATCTGCTCCAGCAAAACCAGCTTGAGCACCGGAACCAGCGCCCACAGCTCTTTAGTGTTGAGGACCGTCTGTTGTTGAAAAGCCTCCACGTAAGAAGTGAAAGTCTTTTCACTAAACTGATATGCCGTTGCCACCAGAAAACCTTCTGCCAAAGCCGACACTCTCGGAACAATCGCGCCACTAGGAGTTCGGACATGAGGAGTTTTCCGCCTGAGCTTAAGGGTGTCACTCGCACCCTCAAATTCTGAGATAAGCAGATAAACGTTGTCGTGCAGCCAGCGCGAGTCATCCGAAACAGGAGTGCCTGGCAAGGGCACATCGAGTTTTCTGAGCAGGGGTTTAAGAGCCTTGGACAAGTTACGGCAACGCTCAACAAAGGCACGCGATGAGTTTTCGCTGGGCAGCCAGGACAAACTGCCCGCCAATTCCGTTGCTCGGGAGCGCAAATCCTGCTCGTTCGGCGCCAATTCCGTTGACGGATCGAGGCCGCATTCGGTTTCTGCGCTGACCGTTTCTAAATGGACGTTTTCCTGCATCTCGTAAGTGCCCTAGCGATAGCTGGCGGCTTGCATTTCAAACAGTTCAGCGTACCGGCCGCCCATGCCTGCCAGTTGGGCGTGGCTTCCCTCTTCGGCGATCCTGCCGTTGTCGAGTACTACGATGCGATCCGCCATACGCACGGTAGAGAATCTGTGAGAAATAAAGAGCGCCATCT
>Ga0207000_1005_pt1 | contig 131994 bp, 116 predicted proteins | sample Alteio_BWMinCont_90_FD_153498 | JGI IMG/M metagenome (GOLD analysis project Ga0207000, IMG submission 153498) | Enriched cells from forest soil in Barre Woods Harvard Forest LTER site, Petersham, Massachusetts, United States -... | ecosystem: Environmental > Terrestrial > Soil > Temperate forest...
GGTATGACGTTGAAGCGCTCAATATTATTGCCCACCAGTCTGAAGGATGCGTCCGCGATGCTTTAAATTTGTTAGAGCGAGTACGATTTTGTGCCGATGCAGTTACACATCAAGCTGTATGTTCATTGCTTGGATATATGGGTCAGGAACAGATACACACTTTGCTCATAACGCTACTGACACAAAAAACAGCTGATTTATATAATTTTTTTGTCAAACATCCATTGAAGGATATTTCAGTTGATCGGCTATGGATACAGCTTATGTCCGCGTTGAAAGCTCTATTGCTTATAAAAAGTGATATTAAGCCGGAGATATCGGCAATGCCCAATCCGAACCTTATAATGCTTGCCAAGGTTACTACGTATGAAAAGCTACATTCAATTTTTGAGGCTCTTTTATTGCATCAAGAGCTTTTGCCTCGCGTTGATGACAAGCAGCTTCTTTTTGAATTAGTTCTTTTAAGATTGTGCGAAGGAAATGCGATTATTGATGATACTCAGGGTGGTGCTCCTCCAGCACAAGCTCATATGGCAGGACATCGTGAGGATGATTGTCGCATAGATGATGCTGAAGATACAGATCCTGATGCTGCACATAACGTATCTGAGCCATTATTGAACTGTATGAGCACTAAGCGTTGGTTCAATTTTTTAGAATCAGTTAGACAATTAGATGAATCTTTGGTTAGTTCCATATTCAGTCAAACGGTTGATGTAGTATATAACGAACGTAATGCAAGTTTAATAGTAACATTTCCCAAAAATCTTATTTTTTTAAAAGAGGTTCTAGAACGAACTAGACCATTGTGGAAGAATAGTTTAAAACAAAGTTATACTGATGAGATTGTGCTTGTAGCAAACTTTACTGCTCAGGAAAAATACAATCCAAAAAATAACTCTGATGCACACAAACCGTTGTCGGAAGAGTCGTTAAAATTAACTCAAAAGAAAAATATACGTAAAACGATTATTGGTAATGAACAGGTTATTGATCCCGCCATGTGGCCAAAAGCACACATGGTGTTGAACCATTTCCCAGGCACTATCCACATAAAAAATGTAACCATATGAAAAAAACAGATTTACCAAGTGTTGTAATTGTTGGTCGTACTAATGTAGGAAAATCTACCTTATTTAATCGCCTATCTGATGATATTAAAAGTTTGGTATTTGATACGTGTGGTGTTACACGTGACTTGATCAGCGAAACAATCTCTTGGCAAGGCAAAAATTTTGATTTAATTGACACGGGTGGCGTTAGTTTTAAAAAAATTGACGATCGCATTTTACAGCAAACACAAATAAGGGCGCAACAGGCAATGGAAAATGCTGACTTGCTTGTCCTCGTATGTGATGGCATTGTTGGACCTCTGATCGAAGATCGTGCTATATCAAGCCACCTGCATAAATTGGGCAAAAAGGTGCTTGTTGTCATAAACAAAATAGATGATAAGCGTTGCCAGGAACATATACATGAATTCGTGCAGCTCGGGCATCTCCACATTATTGAAGTTTCTGCGCAACATGGCAAAGGGATAGCGGATCTTTTAGAGCAGATCGTCAACCATATTACAAAATCATCCGGACAGGAAGAAGTCTCGACGCCAGCCAGCTTTAGAGTTATTGCCATCGGAAAGCCTAACGTTGGTAAATCTTCCCTTATTAATAATTTGTTAAAGGAGGATAGGTTTATTGTGGCTGATCAGCCCGGCACAACTCGAGAGGCAATTAGCGCAACAATACGTTTTTGCAAAGAGGATATATGCGTCACCGACACTCCAGGAATTCGTAGAAAACGATCCGTACAGGATCCTTTGGAGACGCTAATGGTAAAAAGTTCATTTAGTGCGGTTCAGGATTCAGATATCGTTTTATTGGTGGTGGACGGCTCTGCCGGTGGCATGGTAGACCAAGAATTTAAGTTAGCGTTCTATACATTTGAAAAGCAATATAAGGCTCTTGTGGTTCTCTTCAATAAAGATGATATCACGGATGAGTCAACTGCGGTTGATCTTGAAAATAGCATGACTCCTTACAAATATTTTTTCAATAAAGTTATGTCGATTCAAATTTCTTGTAAGACTGGTAAAAATGTAGGCAAAATTGTACCTATGATTGATGCTCTTTGGAAGCGCCACTCTCAGGAAATTCCTAGCGACGAATTAACCTCTCTTCTTAGGACTTGGCTTGAGCGCAAACCACTCTATAAAAATCAGCAACTTTTAAAGCTATTTAATGCTACTCAGATCAAATCAGCACCATTAACCATTTTATTGCGTGTTAGCTATGCTCCCTTATTCCAAGACAGCCAATGTGCCTTTTTCGAGCGAATATTACGTAATAAATATGATTTGCGTGGTGTTCCAGTAAGATTTATCATCAGAACTGCTGGGCAAAAGTAGTTGCGTGCTGAGTCCATCTGGCTATACTAGTCAGCAAATTGTACTGTTTTGTAATAGAGCATATTGTAGGAGTTAAGATGAACAAACGAATTACGTTTCGACATATGGATCATTCAGAAGCTATGGAAAACTATGCCAATGAGCATCTTGCAAAAATTGAAGAATTTCTTTCAAATGAGCGCGATCCGATATTTATTGATCTAATTTTCGAACCATCTACTGTACATGCACATCATCGCGTAGAATTACAAATTAACTCGCCACATTATAATAAAAATTCTGATTATGAGGGGCCAGAGTTTTATAAGGTGCTTGATCGTGTTATTGATACAATGTATAGGGAACTACTCGAGCAAAAACGACGTAATCATGAGCAAGAAAAAGAGGTTGGTCGGCATGATGAAATGAAAAAATTACGCTAAACGCTAATTGACATTTTTCATGATGAGATTATGTCAAATTGAACGTGCTATACGTAACAATTTCATTAAGCATGCTCGTACGTTCTGCAGCAACAGCAATGGTGCGCTCAAGCATTTTCCAGAATATTTTTTGTCGCTTTGCGTAGTGTCTAGTTTTTTGGGCAATGTTGCTTATGGCTTGTGATTTAGTTGTATGACTGGCAAGATAATCAAGAATATCTACATAACCTATAATTTTTTTCACTCGTAAAAATTGTTCCCAATCTGTATTTTGTAAATTTGCAACCTCATCAATCCACCCTGCTGCTATCATGTGATCAACACGTTTATTAATTCGATTGTATAAATCTTCATTATTTCGTGTGATAAAAAAAATATCCATGGCACCAGGAGGGGAAAAAGTCGGTTTCAATAGTGAAGGTTTCGTATCAGTACTATACCACAAAACCAAGGCACGCTTTATCCGATAAAGATCGTGAGGGTAGATTGACTTAGCACGTTCTCTGTCAATATCATATAATCGCTTCCACCATGTATGACAATCTGCATCATCGTAATAAAAACTCAAGTCTACCTGGCAGTTCATAGTGTAAGTCGGGGTATATAAGAGTGATTTTAAATAAAATGATGATCCACCAACAAGCACTGGAACGTGGTTTCGTCCCAAAATTTCATTGATTTTTTCAGTCGCGTGCATAGTGTAAGAGTATGCAGAACCGTTTTCTGGAGAATCGAAAAGATCAAAAAGATGTTGGGGCACTGGTGAGTCGCGCCAATTCGGCTTTGCAGTACCAATAGTCAGAGGAGTGTATAGTTGGCCCATATCCATATTGATAATTTCAATAGGAAATACATCTGCAAGTTTATCAGCACATTCCGTCTTCCCCGCTCCTGTGGGTCCATGAATGACTATAATTCTTCCATGTTCAACTGATTGAGCACATTTTAAAAGAAAATTATTCATCTACTCTGTAAGTAATGTTCACTGCTGGTATCACGCATCGGAATCCCATGAGTTAATATGCCCAGTTGTTTGGTAGCACTTTGAATGTCTACATCGTATACAATAGTTATTTCCTCAATCAAAAGTGATTCAGTTTGGCTCAAAAGGGCTTTTTCGCCAAAGGAAAGTCCTTTGGTATGTTCTATCATTTTGAGATCACGATAAATTTCACAAATCTCTTGCAAGTTTCCAGTACGCATCTTTCCTTGATACTCTTTATTGCGTTTATTCCAGTTAACAGTACTAGCATCAATGTTTATACTAACTGGTGGTACGATTAGCGCAGAAAAATTTTTAAAAATGGTATCAATACTTTCTCGTGTACCCAAACGTCTTATGCCAACCAAAAGCGCATTATCTACTGGAACCAAAATTGTTACAGGCTTACTCAGAAATGTGAGTTCAAAGAAATTGGTGGTTTTGAGACCAACCTTTTTTACTAAAATTCTGCTAATTTGTGCAACGCCATAACCGGGGTACACAATCTTCTCATCGAGAGAAAACATAGACTTCCCTTTCTCTTCCTTTTTAATTTAAAGAGGGAACCTTTATCTCACCCAACAAAAGCATCATGTCTATCATAAAGAAAACTACCATAGATTAATATTTTTTAAAATAGACCATGCAAGATATATCATATTCGTTGTCCATTATTAGTAATTTTGTGATTCCTTATCATTTCAGATAAGCTTGCATCTATATCAATAGCATAATTAGGCATATAACATATACAATTCAAAGATTAACCCAGTGAATTCAGTAACCGTCTATCAAAAATTAGTACAAAGTATTGGTTGGAATGCATGTGAATCGATCGTGTATCACGTCCTATACGCACTCCACCAAATAGTTCTTTTTAATACAGTTCCTTATGAAGAATATGGACGTATTAGTGTTGCATTTAGCATGCTTTATTTGGCAGTATGGATATTAGATTTGGGGTTTGACACAGCGCTTTGCCCCTTTTGGTTTTTTTGGTCGCAATCAAAAAAAAGAGTTGTTTCGTTTTTAACATATAATAGCATACCAACAATCATTGCATGGATCCTTTTAAGCATTGCTATCATGTTAGTAGGTACTTTTCATGGTTATCATGTAGCGCCATCATTACGATTAATAACTTCAATTGCAATAGCAGCTGAAATAGTGAGGCGATTAAGTAAAACTATTTTACAGCTACTCTTTAAAAACCGGGATATCGCTGTTGCCGAGCTTATTTTTATAGGAAGCTATATATCTTGCGTATGGTCCATATGGGCAATGGGGATTCCTTTAACGGTATATACAACAGTTGCCCCGCTACTTGCCAGCTCTCTAATTAGTGCTTTAATATGCCTTACTCAGGTTCTACGTTGGTATAGAGCACTTGCAGATCAATCTAACACAGATGACGAGTTGCATTATTCAAGAATTGCCCGCTTTCGCTTATACTCTTACGGAAATTCGATGGGAACATTGTTTTTTTCCAGTAATTTTTTAGTTCCACTCTTTGGACTTAAATTTGGTGCAAGCCATGCTGGTTTATTAAAATTATCCGGTTCCGTAGTACACAGTATCACTATTGTGTTACAAAAAACTTTTGGTAATGCCTGTAAGGCAATCCTTGCCAATACCCGCTCCAATAATGACATTACGCAAAAAGAAGCATTTTGCACCATAACGAGATATCTTTATCAATTACTATATGGACTTTTAATTTTTTGCATAATCAATCATAGATTTTTGATACATATATCTGGTGCTGCAGATCTTCACTCAGGCATACTGCTTATTTTATTTTTTGTCATAAGCCTTCTTGATAACTTTGCAATTACATATGAAAAATTATATGAAATAAATGAGCGACCTGATCTATTGTGTCTTTTCAATGGAATAGGAACTTTGTTAATGATGATTTTGATAACATCGTCAATCTCTGCCGTTCCTCTTCTGGTCATTATGACACTCATTAGGATTTCAATATTAGCATTGACCGGTTGTATGACTTTTGCAATATATCGCATTAGTCCCTATCAGACCATCGAACCAATCTTTATTTTGGGAATGATACTTTTATCTCTCTGCTTTTTTCTTTTCTTTGGCAATACTTAAAACGCCAGTTCGCGATAAACGAACTGGCGTTTTATTACATGTTCATTAAAAACAAGCGTTCGCTCATGTACTACTCTTCATCAACTGAGGAGCTAGCACGCATCTGGTTTCGCGGTGCTCTTAAAGGCATTAAATGATTATTTTTCTTACGTCGCAAGGTGCTGCTTGAGCTTGCAGGACCTGCCTTGTTAGTCATTGGCGCCTTCAATTCTTTTAGCTCCTCCTGCACTTGTGATTCATTTGATTCGGCAGCAGACAACTCTAATACCTTATTTATAACGTTTCGATCCTCTGCCGGAATATGGGATAGGAAGGTCCTATACGCCTCAAGAAGAACGCGAGCCTCTTCTTGAAATGCCGGATTTTTTTCAAAAACAACCCTAAGTGTTATAATTCTGTCCAAAATATCTAGATAATCTGTAAGCGCAAATGCCCTAGCCTGCATTGTAGGCGCCGTTTCCATATTTTGTATACGTTGCTCTAATGCTTCAAACCAAAATTGAATGATACTCGTCATTTGAGCGTCCGGTAATTCAGATATCTCCTGTGCAAATTTTTCAAATTCTGCAACAGAATCTTGAGGAAGTCGTACAAGCCGTTGAAAATATTTACCCTCCTCGCTTTGTATTCGTCCCATTTGCGCAATTAACAGACTACTGCAAGTGCAGAGCACTATCGCTAGAGATACTATGTATTTTTTCATCATGACAACTCCTTTGTTTTATTAGGTGTAAACGAAATTAACATTGTTTTTTAGGGCTTGTTAAGCTTCACTGGCGGTGGTTTCCTGCCGTTTTAACTGGCGTTTTAACGGGTGGCTTAACTGGCGGTTTAACTGGCGTTGGCATACGAAAACCGCCAATTTTTTTACTTTGTATATTAGTGCCAAGAGTATTTAAAAGACTCGCATTATGAGCTTTAAAGTCAGAATAATGTGAATCAAAAATGTTCATTGCCTGACCGCTTGTCCCCGGCGCTGGCATGGGGATGCGATCAAGGGCTGACTTAAGTGCTTCTACCCTGGAAAAAATAGTATTAAAATTTCTTAAAGCATCAGATCTGACCTCAGTATTGGGCGCATTTTGTATCTCTAAAATTGAGGAGTCCAAGGCCTGGAACCATGATTCGATCACTTTTGACTTCTGAGCCTCCGGCAACGCTACAACTTCTTGAGCAAAATCATGTATTGGTTTTGGTGTATTTGGTAGGCGAACCAACCTTTGAAAATAGTTACTTTCAATCGGTTGCACTAAAGAAAATAGTTGACTGTGGATACATGCAACAGAAAATAGTACGAATATTATTTGTTTTTTCATGAGTTACTCCCTATAAAGATTAAAATGTAATGAACGTCATTCATCCTTCACTGATTTACTTGAGTTTTTTTGGTTCAGTTTTTTTAACATTTTCAACTTGCTGCTGCTTTAATGTTCGCTGCTGTTTTACAGCCTGATGGAACTCTTCGGGGGCATTTTCCAACACAGCCATCAAAGGCTTGGATAACGTCTCCATAAGCAATTGCCCTGCCCATGTATCAATATTTGCCAAATCAGGATTTTTGCTTGTTTTGCCAATAACAGTAAGTTCGTTCAAAAGGCCGTTAAATGTTAACAAAGCGCCAAACCCAGTTTTATATGCATCCGGATCTGAAAACTTTTTCACCTTGTCTAAAAGTGGGGTGATAGCAGTTATGATTTGCTCTTTGGAAAACAATGCCATTTTTGTTGCGATGGATTGTGCAAGTTTTTGTTTTTCTGTTTTATTAGGGTCACTTTCTATAAACTTTTCTAATTCATCACCGGCAGCAGGAATTGGCATGCCACCTTTGGTTGGTGAATTTTTAAATATAGTATCAACAAGGCTCGCCTGCATAAGAACCAATTTATCAATCTCCATGGTAATTGCAGCCATTTTTTCACCGGAAACACCAGAAACATTTGATGCTACCGCCGACTGACCGCTAGTATCAACATTAGGCACTGGTAATGATTGGCTAGAAGTAGAAAATAATGGCTTGCTAACTCCTTCAAAACCTTTTTTATAGAAAAAATAACCTCCAGCAGCTGCTGATATAAGCAGAACAATGAAAAGAATCAGACCTATATTTTTATTTTCCATAGCATACTCCCTTTGTCATATTTGATTTAAAATACATTTTTATTCCTTTTACCGTTCAACTGTCACATAGGTTCATAAAACAAACAAACATCTTATTAGTATAAATTGTAATAAAAATTAAATAATTAAATCAAGATTTTTTCAAACTTTTAATAAAACAACGCTATTACTCTTTATTTTGAATAGATTTGAGCTTTCGATAAAGCTCCTCTTCAAATGCTACGGCCTTAGGTTCATATTGTTGGCTAAACTGCTCGACCAACCACTCACCTAGCTTTTCGGTTTGACCGCCCAGTTCATGTAAAGATTCAGCTATATCCGATAACACTAGAGCAATAGCTCTATGTTGTATGCTACTAGCAGAACAAAGCACTATCTCCTGCCTGATCTGCTCAAATTCTGCAACATTGCGCACATCGTAAAAAATCTCTCGTTGATCGGCAATATCATTTTCAAGAGCCGTGTTGAGCTTGGAAAGCCACTCAGAAAGAATCTCTTTTTGCTGTTTTTCCGAAATAGTAACCATCTCCTTCGATACTTCCAATGCTTTATCTTTAACAGCGCTAAGGAGTTCATCTGCCATTTGCACATCAGCTTGATATCGCTCAATGATATTTATAGCAAGCGCTGAAAGCTCATCAAATCTTTCATGCAGCTTGCCGCTTATTTGTTGGTTATCCATGTCACTATCCCCTATAGTTACTTTTTTGGTCTATCTACTATTTGTTTTGTAAAACAAATTCATATTAGAATAATAATGACACAAGTGATTATGAAAAAGCCAGTATTTTAGAAAAATAACGTATTCTTTTTTTGAAAAGAGCTACCAGCAGAAGAAAAAAAATGATATATCAATGCAATAGTGTGTATTGAGTGTATTCCCGCATTTGATCAACCTCAAAGCTAACCATATAAACAGCATATCCACACATGCCCACATACGCACAAAGCATTCGTAGCTAAAACTTCTTTTATATATGGCCTATAGGCTCATTTGGATAGATCATTGAACATTTCTCTGAGGGACAGCATTGCTTCTTGATTGTCCGCAAGGCTTTTTTCAAGTTGACTCAATCGAGTTTTATACTGTTTTGCTGTCGCTTGAAGTGTTGTATTTTGTCTTGCTAAAGTAACATTTTCGGCCCACATGAAATCATTGGCTAGGTATTTTTCTTCGTGTGATCCTAGCATGTCTTTGAGTACTGTGTTTTGTGTTGTTAGATACATATTTTCATCCAAGATTTGCTTATTGTCTTGGATTTGGACATCTACAGACTCTAACAGGCGTCGCCTTTTGGTATTCTGGGCAGAAAGTTGTTGATCATGCTCTAATATGAGCAGATGCTGTTCTTGATTACGCTTTAATATGAGTAGATGCTGTTGTTGACTACGCTCCAGCTCCTCTTTATGCTGTTGTTTAGCATGATTTAATACTCTTAGAAATTGTTTCTCTTGACTCTCTAATACCGCTACCAGAGTCTCATTTGTTTTTGATAATATTTGACAGTCTTCTTCTAATGCTTTCTTAGATTTATGTTGCGGCACAAATGGCTTAAGAGCCACATCTTTGTAGGATAGCCGTTTGACAAATCGTTTGGCACTTTCGAAATTATCGTCACTCAAAAGTGGCAATATAGGTCTGTTATTTCCTGCGCCAACATTATGATCCATGGTATAAACCAAGCCAACAGTTTGGTTTGCAATTATTAATCCAACTGTAAACAGTTTGGAAAACGTGTTCATTTTAGTGCCTTTATGAAAAATTATAACATTTCTATTGATCCTATTAAGGCTACAGGGTACCTACCTACTTTGCAAGCAAAATAAACAGTGAAACGAATGCCTTTATTTCTATAGGAAACGTAAACCTCAAGACGTACGCGTTACATCAAAACGTTGTGTAAAATTGCCAAAAAGAAAAAATAAGAAGTGGACAACAGTTGCATGCATTCTCAGTAAGGCGACCTCATATTGTCGCTAAGAGATTAAGCGTAAAATTACGTAAAGCTCAGACGGCTAAAAAATCGATCAGGTCAACACTTATGATGCTATCCACCAACACACTTCAATGATTAGGAAATAAGCATTAGGCCAAATTGACGTGCCCTAGGACGTCTCTGGTTAAGCTCTTCTTGAATCTTTTTTGCTTGTTTTTCATAGTATTCAATCTGTTGTTGCACGCTCATCGTGCCAGGACAGTTCTGCTGCTGATCTTCATTAGAACTATTTTTTAAGTGCTGAATATCGCTGTTGTAAGAACGCTCCCAGTTTTGAAGCTTTCTTATTTCTTGCTCTTCATTTTCAAGCCATCTTTGTTGGTCTGGGTTAAGGGCAGGCCAGGTAAGTTTTTCTCCCTCTTTTGGTTCCTGCATTCCACCCGTATCTTCTTTGCGCTTTATAGGCTCTTGCTCGTGATTTTCGCTTGAAGTTTGCTCTTTATTTTCAATTGCTAGCGAGTGCTGCTGCTCGGGCTCCTGATCGAAATTTGTATCTTCTGGTTCATTTTTGTTCACATCTGGGCCGGCTGCTCCAATTACCACACCCATCTGACATGGCGTATGGCTTGGATGGCAATCTGGCAATTGAGCTACATCAGGTTTTTGAGCCTCGGACTCTTGTTTTTTTGGAGCTGCATGTAAACTCTCATGCTCAGGCTGAGGATTTTGGCTTTGATTTTCTGGACTCTGTGGAGCTATAAGAGGACTTAATTCTGGAAGTTTATTACCACCAACATAGCGAGCAATGAGTGCTAGAACAATCGCAGAAGTTGCAATAGCTCCTGCAGCTAATATCTTGTTCTTATGCTTGGTATAAAAACTTTGCTTGTGATTAAGGCTACCAGACTCGTTTGGCAATTGCATTGTATCAGCACCATTGATCATCAAGCTGCACGAATGTGCTAACGTCACAAAAAAAACAATTGTTAGTCTTAAAAACCGTTTATTATCATAGTCCATTACTATTTCCTTATTAATGCATTGAAAAATTGCAAACATCCATAATCCGCTTCCTGCATACCCAGTCCAGCATTATAATATTATGTAAAAACCATACTAATTGTCAATAGCTCAAAAAATCTTTACAGGGTTACTAAAAAAATCTTCGCGAAGGCACTTAGATTTTTTTAGTAAAGAATTGACATGTAATTTTTGAATATATATAATTCTATAATATGAAAAACATGCTTACAGCCAAAGGATTTTTATGAGCAAAATTATCGGAATAGATCTTGGAACAACTAACTCAGTAGTAGCCTTTATGGAAGGCAATACACCTAAAGTTATACCTAATAAGGAAGGTGAAAATACTACTCCTTCCATTGTAGCTTTTACAAAAGATGGAAAGCGGTTGGTTGGCACGTTAGCCAAACGCCAGGCCATAACAAACCCTGAAAACACCATCTTTTCAGCAAAAAGATTAATCGGTCATAAGTACAGTGAAATCGAAAAAGAAGTAAAGCGACTACCATATAAGGTGGTTAAAAAAACAAACGGAGATGCTGGCATAGAGATTCAAGGCAAGGAGTATTCCCCAGAAGAGATATCAGCCTCCGTATTGGGCTATCTCAAGCAAGTGGCAGAGGATTATTTAGGAGAAAAGGTTACGGAAGCTGTCATAACCGTACCAGCATACTTTAACGATTCTCAACGCCAGGCAACAAAAGATGCAGGTAGAATTGCTGGACTCGAAGTTAAACGGATAATAAACGAACCAACAGCAGCAGCTTTGGCATATGGCTTTGAAAAGAAGGCCAATGAAAAAATAGCAGTCTTTGACTTTGGTGGCGGAACATTTGATGTATCTGTACTTGAAATAAGCAAAGACGGCGTTATTGAAGTGCGCTCTACCAATGGAGACACGCATCTTGGCGGAGATGATATTGACGCTAAAATACTTGATTATCTTATTGAACAGTTTCGCAAAGATACCGGAGTGGACCTGCAAAAGGATAAAATGGCCTTGCAGCGCCTAAAAGAAGCTTCAGAAAAAGCCAAAAGAGAGTTGTCAACTCTTGGTGAAACGGAAATAAATCTGCCATACATTACTGCAGATGCGTCCGGTCCAAAGCATATGAGCACCAAGCTTTCCCGCTCAACAATGGAATCGCTTTGCCAAGATATTTTTCAACGCCTTCTAGAACCATGCAAAAAAGCCCTTAAGGATGCTGACTTACAGCCTAAAGACATTGATGAAGTCATTTTAGTGGGCGGATCAACTCGCGTTCCAAAAGTACAGCAATTGGTCCGAGATCTTTTTGGAAAAGAACCAAACAAAAAGGTAAATCCTGATGAAGTAGTTGGTCTTGGTGCGGCAATTCAGGGTGGTGTCCTTGCAGGACATGTAACAGATATTCTGCTTTTAGATGTTACTCCATTATCTTTAGGCATAGAAACATTGGGTGGAGTTACAACCAAACTTATTGAACGAAATACCACTATTCCTACTAAAAAATCGCAAATCTTTTCCACTGCTGAAGACAATCAAAATGCTGTCGACATTCGGGTTGTGCAAGGGGAACGTGAATTTGCAAAGGACAATAAAACACTCGGGCAATTTAGGCTAGACGGTATACCGCCAGCTCCTCGCGGAACACCGCAAATTGAAGTAGCATTTGACATTGACGCGAACGGCATTGTTCATGTTTCCGCAAAAGACAAGGGTACCAATAAAGAACAAAGGATAACGATTACAAGCGGTAGCGGATTATCCAAAGAAGAGGTCGAACGTTTAGTGCAAGAAGCGAAGGTGCACGAAGCTGAAGATAAAAAGGCACGCGAAAATATCGAAAAAAGAAACCATCTTGACAGCATGATCTTTAACGTTGAAAAAACACTTAACGAACAAAAAGAAAAACTATCAGCAGATGATGTGACTTCGATAGAACAGGCAATTGCAAAAGCAAAAGATGCCCTAAAGGAGCATGCTGATGATGCGGACGCTTTAAGCAAGGCAACCGACGAACTTATGCAAGCCTCTCACAAAATTGCAGAGATTATGTACAAGCAAGAACAAACTTCTGAGGCATCAGCCCCAAATGCTGAAAATAATGGCGACAATCAAGGACCCATTGATACGGATGCAGAATAGTTATACAAAATGGCTGATTAAATCAGTTTAATTATTTTTTATTACATTTCCCCATCTGCAAATAAATTTGCAGATGGGGAAATTGTTTTTCACAGGTTAAGACGAGGAGTGCATACTCTAACATATAATGGCATCCATCCCGCTGATTAACGCCAATTCGAGTTAAGGAATTGACAATGGAACGCGCAAATCGTCGTTCCGAGGCTCGCCAAGCAACCCAGCTCAAAATTCTTTATCATGGGTTGCTTGCCCGCCCAATGCTCCTCTCAACAACAACGATCCAAACGGGTTTTTCGCTTAAATCTTTAGGCCAAGCTGGCGTTATTTAACGCTTTTTATACTCAATTTTGTATACAGCGTTGGCGTAAGGGGTTGGCATTCCCATCGTCAAAACAGCAGCTGCGACCGTGCTAATTACAACAACACTCACCACGGCGACTGAGATTTGAACTTTCTTATTAAAATCTTTTTCTGCTTGCTGGGCTCTTAGTCGCTGTTCGTTCTGCTCCCTTGCTTGCTCTTCTAGCAAGCGACGATTTCGTTCTTCTTGATATTGAATATTTTTTTCTTCCAGCGTTAATCCTCCCGTTTTCGCCTCCAAGTTCCTTCTTTGCTCTTCTAATTGATGTTGGCGATTTAGTTCGCTCAGCGCTACTCCCGTCCTCGACGATTCTACTATGCTGCCGCCGTACTGGTCTACGCTTCTTACCTCTACTGCACCTACCTCTACAGCTTTGCCTGGCTGCTCTTCCTGTTGTTGTGCCTGCTGAAGTTTTGCTTGCGTGTCCGGTTTTCGGTATAAATCTTTAGCTCTTTTTTCCTCAATATCTCTCTGTCGCTTTGAAATCACGCTCTTTTCTTCTGCCAGAGCATTAATATTTTCGGTAGCAAACTTATCTTGCACCTTGTGTATTTTTGCAAGATCTGCTTTTTTTTGCTCTAATTGACTCTTTGTAAACTCTCTTGTTTGTTTATTGCTAATACTTTGAAGCTCATTCTGTGCAGCTTGAGTGATAGCCCTTGCCCCCTGCAGCATTTGCTCCTGCTTTATAATAGCCCCCTTGTATGCTGTTATGGCGCCTATATCCTCTGGAGTTCTCTCATATTGAGCTTTTGTCTGTCTTATAAGCTCGTTTGCTTTAATCATATTCTCTTTAAATTTTTGCTCGTTGTCTGCAAGCAGTTTATCAACTCTTTCCATTGCTATTATGTCAGCAACCCCACAGCCAAAGACAATTGATCCTACAGATGAAAATGCATGAGCAAGAGAGCCGCATGGTGATTCATATAAGTTAGTATTATATGCAGACATTCTACCGATCTGATAAGAAAGACTATTCCAATGATAAAGGCAAAAAGTAACTACATAGTCGCCCAACACTTCTCCATCTTGATTTATGTGCGGAATATTTGTTTGATGCCACTGATTGTCTGAAAAAAAATTCTCTGCCAAATTGAACTTTGGAGATGAAACGCCTATCCAGGCTCGCGTGTTGGTTAATGTGGCGTTCATGCGCTGCTTTAGAAATAGCACTGGTCCAACTTCCGGCAAATCTACTACTTGAGTAAATTCATAATCCGTGCCAGAAGAAAGACCAGTCCAACGGGAAAATTCTGCAATCTGTGTAATGCCACTCTTATTATAGTTTGTTGGTCCATATGCAACCACGGTATCGCCCACCCCTGGCCAATATTTGCTTTGATCGAGCGGTTTGCCACTACTTTTAACTTCGCTTAATGTAACTGGTAGGACATGTCCAAGCGTACCAACGGGAGCCGGGTTGTACACGTTGACCTTTGTAAGAGCTGGTACTGATAGCCTAGAAACATGCTCTTTTGCTACATCCTCTTTTGCAATAGATTGAAGCACAAAAGTACAAAAGGCCATCGTGAATAATAATTGACGCTTATTAATATGTTGCATAACAACTTCCTTCCCTTAACTACATATTTTATTTTCATTTAGTGTTAAATGAGTAATAAGACTGTATCAAAAGACGAAATGGATCGGCAAGCATAATTCTATTATGATGCCAAAATCCCTTTAGGCTTTGTGTTTTAGTTAGAAATTGCTGACTAAGATATTGGTACGATTACTATCGTATTCGTTTTTTATACTCAATTTTACATGCAGCGTTGGCATAAGGGGTTGGCATTCCCATCGTTAATACAGCAGCTGCAGTAGCACTAAGAAGAACAGCGCCCACCGCCACCGCTGAGCACATTGGAACAGATATATTACTTTTTACCGTATTTTCAATGTCTTTTGGCCCTTCTTGTTGTTCGCTGGTTTGTTGATCTTCCCTTTGTAGCCCCTCCCGCTCCTCCTGTTCTCTTTGCTGCTGTTGTTGTTGTATTTGAAGTTCACTCTGTTGTTGTCCTCTGAACAGATCTTCTTGCGCTCTCTTGGCGCTAACTTCTTCAGTTTGCTTTCGTTCTTGTTCTATAGTGCGCAATCTTTGCTCTTGCTCTTCACGCTCTCTTTGCTGTTGTTGTTGTATTTGAAGATCACTCTGCTGCTTTATGAGCAGCTCTTCTTGCTCTTTCTGGGCATTAGCATTCTGTTCTGCAATTTCTTCTTCTTCCTGTTTTCGTCGCCGTTCTGCTTTCTGATACTTCTCGGCTTCCAACTTTTCTTTTTGCTCACGTGTACGTTGTGCTTGCTCCTCACGTTCTCTAGCTTTAAACTGTTGCTGTTCACGCTCTCGGCCTTCTCTTAGTTTTTGAATCGACTCAGCATCTCGCTTGCGCTTTGATTCTTCGCGTTCCTTCTCTTCCCGTTCCTCCTGTAGCTGAAGCTGCATACGAAGATCTTTTTCTGCTTGTTGCTCTTCTTGTCGACGCGCTTCTTCAATTTTGCTTGGATTCGCTATGGGTTGTTGCAGGGTATTTTGCCGCACGTCTGTTTTTCGATGCAATGCTTGAGTGCGTTGGTTATCCATCTTCCGCAGCTTGTCCGTAATATCTTTTTTTTCCTTTGCTAGTTGCCTAATCCCCTCAGTAGCAACTCGGTCATTTTCGATATGCTTATTTCTCAGCTCCATTGTTTTTTTGTCTACTGCTTGCCTTTTGCTTGTTTCTAATTGTCCAAAACCAATACGTTGTAGTGCTTGCTGTGCAGCTTGAGTAATACCTCTTGCGTGTCCCAACGTCTCTTCACGCTTTCTAAGGGCTTCCTTGTAATCAGCTAGGGCATCTCTATCATTTTGATTACTCTCATATTGAGCTTTTTTTTGCTCTACAAGATCACTTGCTCTACGCATGTTCTCTTGAAATTTTTGTTCATTGTTTGCAAGAAGCTGATCAACGGTTGCAAGAAACTTATCACCCTCCTCCATTGCCACCACATCTGCAACACCACCACCTAAAAGAATAGATCCAATCGATGAGAAAGCATGAGTAACAGTACCAAACGGTGAATTATACGTATTGTGAACACTATGTGCAGAGTAGGCTGACATTTTACCAATCTGATACGAAAGACTATTCCAATGATAAAGGCAGAAGGTGACGATGAAGTCACCTAATACTTCTCCATCTTTATCGGTATGTGGAATACGTATTTGATGCCACAGGTCGTCTGAAAAAAACTGCTCTTGTATGTCAAACTCCGGCGCAGCTATGCCAATCCATACCTGTGTATTTGTATGTGTGGTATGCATACGCTGCTTTAAAAACAATACGGGCCCAACCCCTGGCAAATCTATTACTTGAGTAAATTCATAGTCCGTATCAGAAGCAAGGCCGGTCCAACGGGAAAATTCTGCAATCTGTGTAATGCCACTCTTATTATTACTGGTTGGCCCGTATGCAACTATCGTGTCGCCAACTTCTGGCCAATACCTGCTCTGATCAAGCGATTTTCCACTGCTTTTAACCTGGCTGAGCGTAACTGGTAGGACGTGTCCAAGCGTACCAACGGGAGCTGGGTTGTATACGTTGACCTTTGTTAGCGCTGGCGATGCTATTCTGGAGACATGTTCCTTTTTTATAGCATCTTTTGCGATAAATTGCGGGGTTACAATAGCGCAAAATGTAATTATCAAAAAAATGTGACGTATATTGAAATTTCTCATGAATCTTTCTTTCGCCGGGTACATCTTATTTTTATTAGTTTCGCCTAATTAATAATTATATTTTAGCATAAGATAAAAAACATAAACAATATAATTCTATTAAGCATGAAAAACAAACCTTGAAAAACAAATTTTGACAGACATCTATTAGAAAAAAAATTATTTTGATTACTTGCTAAAACGCACCAAAACAATGTCTCCATCACGCACAATATAATCTTGACCTTCAGTGCGCACCTTGCCAGATTCTTTTAACGCCAAGATACTTTTGTTCTCAAACAGGTCTTGGCTGTTAAATACTTCTGCACAAATAAAGCCGCGCTCAAGATCGGAATGTATTTCACCAGCCGCCTTACGAATGGTCGTACCGTGCTTAATTGGCCATGCATGAATCTCTTGTGGCCCACAGGTGAAAAACGTTATAAGTCCTAAATTGTGATATGTTTTTCGAATAATAATATCAAGGCTGGGCTCGCAAAGGCCATAAAGACCCATAAGCTCAGTTGCATCATTATGCTCTAATTGGGAAAGTTCTTGTTCAATTTTAACGCATATAGGCAGAACCTTTTCGCTTCCAAATCGCTTATTTAGAGCTTGTACAAATTCATTGTCAGTAATATTGCTTAAATCTTGTTCTGAAATATTGGCTATAATTAAAAAATTTTTTGTTGAAACAAAAACATTATTAAGCGCCGATGGAATGTCATTAGACAACAGGCGTATTTTATCAAGATCACCGTTGTTTAAAGCAAGCTCCATTTGTTTAAGGAATGTTATCTGCTGCTCAAGAGCACCTTTTTCCGCTACATTTTGGCATGTTTTATATAATTTTTCAGATTTTGCCAATATATTAGCAACCGTTTCTAAGTCCTTAAGCATTAATTCAGCAGTGATAATATCGTAATCTTCGATTGGATCAATAGTATCATTTGCATGCATAATATCAGGATCGTTAAAGCATCGTAAAACATGGATAATCAGATCAACTTGCTTGATGTGACTCAAAAATTGATTACCAAGTCCTTCACCAGAGGCCGCTCCTTTTACAAGTCCTGCTATGTCTACAAAAGTTGCCGTTGCAGGAATTATTGTTTGGGAGGAATAAATAGTTTTGAGTGGCTCAAGGCGTGGATCTGGAACATTTGTAATAGCAACATGCGGATCTATGGTGCAAAATGGATAATTCTCCGCGGGTACTTGTGATCGAGTAAGAGCATTAAATAACGTTGATTTACCAACATTTGGCAACCCAACAAGTCCCGCTTTAACAGCCATCTTATATTTCCTAGTTTGTAAATTATTATTTATAGTGCTATATTTCTATTGCATGTCGTGAGTATCATGCAATATTCGTTTTGAATCGTAACATAAATATATAGTGCTGTACATTCAGCATTTTATTTTATGAAAACTTTATAGAATACGATAGTATTGCGTAGAGAAAAGGTTTGTGTTAATAATAAGAATAGCAATGGTAAAAATGGTAATTTTTTCTAAAGGAATCCTCTATGATGCATAAATCTCCAATATTAAAAATTCTTTGTATCGCTGCCTGGTTAATAACAGGGCTGGTTTCTATCAACATTGGATTGGGTGCTGTGGGGTTTCACCTTACACAACAACCGTTTTTTGTTGAAAACTTTGCTCCGCTACTAAAACCTATGGCTTATGTTATAGGCTTGGCCGGCGCATGGAGTTTGATCAGTCTTGGTATGATGCTGTTTGGCGCTTGCAAATGTGGGTGTGGCTGCGGGTCGTGCAGCTGCGATTGTGACAAAAAAAGGCCCTATAGCATGTAAATCTGCTTATTGCAAAGTTTACAACAATATCTTTATGAGGGAGAATTTGAAAACAAATCCTCCCTCATTTTTTTCGAATATAGCTGTTAATCGTATCTATTTTACATACTTGAGGAAAAATACAATGGAAAATCTCTCGACACACATTATGAAGGCAATAGGATTTTTTTCTTGGCCCATAACAGCGCTTGCATCTATTCATATAGGAATGACTAAGGTTGGCGTGCAGATATTTAATATCTCAATTCTTCATAACAACGCTCCTTTTTTATATGACTGGGCACCCTACGTTGTAGGTGTAGCTGGTGCGTTAAGTGCATTAAGCTTTGTCATGATGATGTGCGGCTGTTTTAGCAAAGAAGGCTGTAGTACCTGGGGCAACTAAAACGTTATTTTAAAACGTCAACCCTACTCCAATGCCAACGCGCAAAGTGGTAGGGTCGGCGTTCGAGCTATAATAGTCACAAAATATATCTACAAATAGTGGAATGCATGTGATGGTAATACCGGATTTGAAAACAGATCCAACTCTCTTTTTGATCATTTGACCCAATATAAGCCCATTGAGCTTAGCATCATGAGAATCCTCATATATTTTTGGCATTATATAACTACCTCCAATGCCGACATATAGACTAAAAGGGGTGGTTGATATTGGTAAAATCAAATTACATCCAACGCTAACAGGCCTAACTCTAACGTTGATATCCCCTTGATCTGTCCGATTTTTATGGGCACAGTGATAGTTTCCCCACAGACTACATATCGGTAAAATAGTTTGTGATACTTGAACTTCTGAATCAAACCCACCAGATTTCAGTTCTGTGTTTAATGTTGGCCTAGAATAGCCATATCTCCATTGGACTTGTATGCCTCCATGTAACAATGGGACAATCAATAACATACTGATTGCATAGAAAACATATGAAAATCTTAATGACATGAGGCCTTTCGTCGCTGATTTTAAGCTTTAAAAACATAAACTCTCTAATGAGCCTGCAAATTATAGCTAAAGTATAGATAATAGATTTTTAACTAAAAACTTGTATGTATACGTTGAGCAGCACTTACATTAGAGGACCATGGTATGAATACATTATTGCATAACCTTGTAATAGCATTATTGATTTTAACATTTTCCGATGTATTGGCAAAAGAACGAGTTTCCAAACTCAGCGCTCCAGCTCGTACCATAGTATATGTATATATTCCGACGGAGGTGGGTAAAGTGGGCCACACGCTACCAGTACAATTTCAAAAAATTATCAGCAGCGGCCCCGCGCTCGATAGTAATAAGTATTGGCCAGCGCCTGGAGACACAATACAAGCGGTCGGACCAACATACAGCAATAAAAGCGGAGTGGTTGCCGTAGCAGAATTTTCCCGCTGGACCGGTATTGAAAATGGAATTACTTACGAATTTACTCAAATAGTTGATCTGCCAAATCTTGGGCCGATACTCAAACTAAAGCAACGTGTTTTAGGAACGGCGTTAGACACCAAATCATGGATTGGTATCGAAACACCTACGGTAAAGAATGCCTGGTTTGACGACACTGACTGGCACCGGACATCGATCAATAATAATGGGTTTGGAACATATGTTATTACGTTTTGTTCATATCATTGGAATAAGCTGGAGTATCAATTTAAGACGATACAAAAGTCTCATAAACAGGTTAACCTGGACATTTCACCTTTTGGCAAAAAATCGATCGTTGGACAGCTTGTTGAAAATGTACGCTATGCGACAACAAAGATACTTGGCTTTTGTGTGGGACATGTAGTGGCGGGTGACATTGATGCTCAAATCAAAAAGAAACAAACAGCATTGAAGAATTACGAAAAATTAGCTAAAAAGCTACTCTTAAATCCAGACCTAGAGGAAGATGATGCTAGACAGGTTAAACAAAGGCTTAAGTCAAAAACTACAGAAGTAACACACCTTCAAGAACAAAAACAGCAACAGCTCAACCTTGAACGCCAAGCCCAAGAATTGAAACAAAAAGAAGAGGCCGAACAAGTAGAACAAGAACAACTTAAACTAAAGCAAGAACAAGAGGCGCAACGACGACAACAACAGCTAGCACTAGAAGAACAAAAAGCAAAAGAAAAACTAGCTGCACTTGAGCAAGAAACGAAAGAAAATGAGGCACAAGCAAAGGAACTTGAAAAAGAGGTAGAACCAGAAATCAAAGAAACAGCTGACGAACTGTGGGCGCAATTGGCACAACAAATGGCAGAAAAGAAGGCACAGAAGGAAGCCGAACAAAAGTGGGAGCAGCAAAAAAAGGTTATCGGCATAACTACCGTAGTTGCAGTAGCGCTTGGTACCGCGACCATATATGCTCTCAGGGGCCTGCCAACGCCATATGCAAATATGGTCTATAAAATAGAGTACATACCAGCTGCAACGTACAGAGGAAGTTTATAACAAATATCAGAAAGGAACGGTAATGAGTGACTACCACGAACGTTCATTTATGGATCAATACCCATTAAGCCCTAGAAAACCTTTAAAAAAAACATTGACTCAATTTCCCTTTATAGCGGTATTTTGTATATTTTTGGTGCATCCAGCAATGATGCTGCTCGAGTCAAAAATATCGATATCTTCCACAGGTTCAATATTAATCACGAGTGCCATTTTTCTTATTATTGTAGCCCTAATCTATCTTTACGAACAATGGTATTTCAGGACATATTTTTATAATTTGACCGATAGATTAATCATTATTCGCAAAGGCCCCATCGCTTCAGGCGAAATCACTATTTCCTTTGACCGCATTCAAGACATTTATGTTGATCAAGACGCTTTAGATCGCTTATTTAATATTTATGATGTGCATATTTCAACTGCCACAGCAGCATCTGGGTTTAGAGCTCATATTGACGGAGTAGAAAAGGGTACCGCTGAAAGGTTACGCGCATTATTTTTAAAAAAAGTTGAAGAGTCTCATAACAAGTAGGTCGATTTTTTGCTATTTTGACATGTTGCTCCGGACCGAACATCATAACGGCTCCCACAAAATGAAATAGATACCAGATGCAACGTACAAAGAAAGCTTATAATACAGATAAACCAACAATGGAGAGTTTTAAACTCTCCATTGTTGGCCTGTAACTATCGCATATAATTTAATATTGCTAGTACCAATGTGATAAGAACTGGAGTTCTTGCCGGTTTAAAGCCCCATACTTTATAGGCAATGTTGCACAAAGTAAGCACTATCAGTACTGGATATGCAATATTAACGATTGGTCCGCTAGCTAACCACAACACATACTTAAGGCCAAATATGGAAAGCGGAAAACATAAAAAGACGGTGATAGCAAGGGCTACTTCAAAACGCATGTGCCCTCGAACCAAATATTGAAGATATTCGGCAAACACTGCGCACAGTGCTATCGATGTAGAAAGGCAAGCCATAAAAACAGCAACGCCTATTATAGCAGCTCCGCTGGTCCCCATTACCTTAAATCCAACAATGCTAAACAACTCTCCTGGATCTACAGCCTCCATACCTTGGCCATGCAGGTAGCCTAGAAGCGTAAGTCCTGAGTAAAACAGGGCAAGAAGAGCTGCGCCTATAAAGCTAGCTTGCAACCCTAATAATGCCAATTGCTTTGAGGATGCTTGTTGCCCGCGCATATTGTGCTTGAGCAGATGAAGCGTCATTGATGAAAAGAATATAGCTCCCAATAAATCAAGTGTTTTATAGCCTTCAAAAAAACCTTTAAAAAACACGCTGTATGTATCCATGGGTATAAATGGATAAAGCGTAACATCACTGAAACATCCTTTTATGATAATAATGGCAAGTGCCGCTATCTTAATCGGCCCTATAATGTTGCCTAAAAGGACAATAATTCCATTTTCCTTGATCGCCCCAAGGTATGTAATACATAAAAAAACAATAGCAAAAAACATAGATGATTGAAGCGTAATCGTACTTAAAGATGCTGGTAAAAATGGAGCAATCATTGTATGTGAAAGCGTAACAATGCGTGGAACCGCAATGAGCGGTCCAATAATAAGCATTGCTATAAAAATTGCACCTTCTTTGGCGTATTTATTGCCTAATCTGCCAAAAAATGCGTTATAATTTCCGTCAAAAAGTATCAATGCTATAAGCCCGATTAATGGCAAACAAACCGCTGTGATCAGAAAACCTAGTAATCCAATCAATAAGTGTGAACCTGAGCTCATTCCTACAGTGATCGGATGCACTAAATTCCCGGCTCCAAAAAACATAGTAAATATGGCTATACCTACCGAAATAACCTGAAAAAGCGAAAATTGATGCTGTTTCATAAAAAGTCCTCAAACATAATAAAAATAAAAAATAAAGCAGACTCTGCGAAGCGAATCTACTCTCTATATAAAAAGATAAAATATCAAATGAATAACTATATAAACAATTCTAAACAAATTTGTCCAACCTGACAAATTATTTAAAACTATCCATTATGAACGCCTACTTTGCCAACACAGTGTACACCTGTGTCAATTCCATAGACAAAATAGTCTGCCATACGTAGCTTTCTACTACGCTCTTCCAGCCTTCGCATAAAGCTACGGCGGACAGATGTCGAGCTTCGAAGAACAAGTTAGCGAAAATGTAATAATTACGAAAAAGCCCTACTACGCTCTGCGAGCTATGAAGGGCATACTTCACTTGGTTCTATCACAGACAACCAACACTTATGTGTCAATTCCATAGACAAAATGGTTCGCCATACGGAGCTTTCTACTACGCTCTGCGAGCTTCGAAGAACAGGTTAGCGAAGTATGGTGGAGCTAACCGGACTTGAACCGGTGACCCCATGCATGCCATGCATGTGCTCTACCAACTGAGCTATAGCCCCAAACATCAACAAAAAGAATTTTTACTTATAACGTATTTGAAAGTATACTTGTTCATTATTTAGTTGTAAATCAGTTAATCATTTTTTTCATTACATCTTGGATTCCATGTCATCATTTTACATGTCACATTTTCAACAAAAATATACGTATTTGATTGCATTAGTCCTTGTTGCAAATATATCGCTGGCAAAATCAATATTTGATGTTCAGTTTGACCATGCAGACAAGCAAATTACGAATATATCCGTATCAATTACCATCCCCGAAAAAGATTTTTTATATAGCGATTATTTAAAAATCACTACAGATAACCGATATATTTCTTTAGGAGAATGGCAACCGTCTAGTAAGCCATTAAGTCGTTATGATAATACCTTTAAAGCGATAAAGCCTATTTTGGTCGGATCATTTAAGATAAACTGCATCGCTAGCACGAGTGATGTGCGATCAGATCAAGATTCACATCTGCACATTTCATACTATCAACAATCACAAGGCAAATTTGCCAAAGAAAGCTTTGCCATCCCATCCCGAAAAACAACCGAACATGTGCCAGTTGATACCCCAGACAGTACTACGACGCCAATCAAACCGGTCCTATCAAATTCATTAAATGCTCAATGTCATATGCCACAAGAGCTAGCCAAAAAACCATTTTCGCTCAGTCGCTTTGTATATTCGTTATTTCAGGCAACCACATCTGTGCCATTTCGAATTTTACTATCGTTTATATTGGGGCTGCTTCTTAGTCTTACACCGTGTATTTATCCAATGATTCCCATTACAATCGGAATCATGCAAGCTCAAAAAAGTAGCTCACTGTGGCATAACTTCTTACTTTCATTGTCTTATGCTTTGGGTATTTCGAGTACATTTGCAACACTTGGGCTTTTTGCCGCATTTACTGGAACCATTTTTGGTAGTTTTATGACAAACCCGCTTATCGTCTTACCCATTGTAGCCTTTTTATTGTACATGGCATTTTCTATGCTAGGTTTTTATGAAATGTATCAACCGAGCTTCTTACAACAAGTAAATTCTAGTGTTAAACGAGGATCTATAATCTCTATATTTTTCTTTGGTGCCGCTAGCGGCACCGTTGCTTCTCCTTGCCTTTCCCCAGGACTTGCTCTTTTGCTTGCCCTTGTAAGCACACTTAACAGTTATCTGCTTGGTTTTTTGTTTCTTTTTAGCTTTGGAATGGGCTTGAGCTTGCCACTTTTAATTATTGGTACCTTCTCTGGTACAATCAACTTCTTGCCTAAGGCTGGGGCATGGATGGTGGAGATCAAGAAGCTGTTTGGGCTTATAATGATTGCAATTTGTTTTTATTTTTTAAAAAACTTAATGACATGGTCACTATTTATGTGGCTCTCCGTGGCGGCTACCATAGCTACAGGTATATTGGAATTTTTTGTAGCAACATATTCACAAGGTATATGGCGCACCGTCCATAATGTTATAGGCGCTATTCTTATATGTGTCGGTTTTAGTTTGGCAGTCAAGACGTATCATGATGAGTATTACTGCAACAGCTCAACATTGGCAAAAAAAATCAACTGGCTAGAGGACTACAAACAGGCAATGCAACAAGCATTGCTGGCGGATAAACCAATCTTTGTGTACATGACGGCCTCTTATTGTACATTGTGTACCGCTATTGAGCGATGCCTATTACACCATCCTGAAGTATTAGAAGCATTAAGCCACTATGTACCATTAAAACTTGATGCGTGCAGCGATAAACCGGAAATTTCTGACTTAAAACAAAGATACTCAATCTCAGGGGTACCAACCTATTTAATTATTAGACCACAAGATGGTAGCCTTATAAATCGTTTTGGATCAGAAATATACGATGACGGTCCACATGTATTTGCGGGTATAATTGGTAGGCTAGACTAATATTTACTGGTTTATTTTGACACATTGAAAATAAACCAGTAAGATAATCTGTACGGTGACTATTTTACTTTTGGACTAAAGCTTACAGGAATAGCCAAATGAAACAATCTATATCCTTGATCTTTCTATTGATGGTATCTACACAGGGCTTTTGCTCACAAGAGGATATCGTAGGCGATATCGCTCAAGAGGGAGCTACAATTATCGCATCTCAAGAGGGTAAAATTTCATCAAACGAACGGTTTATAACTGCACTCAAAAAAATACCTTTGTGGAAAAAGGCTGCCATTGGCACTTGTGCAGCCTGTATTATGGGTATAGTTAGTTGGAGATTATTTTCTAGCCTCAATCTGACTGCTCATGAACCGATTGAGCCACCTTTTAATCCTAAGCCATTTGCAGATAGGATGCGCAGGGATACATATCCAACGCTTAAACAACCAGCACAAGAAACGTTTGAGTCGATACATGAAAAAACCAAACAATTCAACGACCAAATATGTAAATTCCCTACTAAAAACAACCTGCCTGAGGCTATAGCTGGAGGGAGTCTGGGCAAGCAAAAAACCATTGCAATACAAGCTAATACCACACGACCCATTATTCATCGAGAAACCCTGACATTAATGCAAGGCTATCTTGAACGCAAAAGGACTATTGGTAACGATCGCGAAAAGACATTCTATGCGCAAATGACTGTATATCAATTTATTGACCGTCTTTTAACAAAGCGTCCAATCGTGTTTATGGGGGCCAATGATTATTTTCTTTTAAAAAAGGAACATAGAAGCAAATCTATTGACAAGGATGAAGTGATTAAGGAACACGACAATTTTGAGGCCATTGGAACCAAAAAGGAGCTCGATCCTATTACACTTGAAAATTACTTGTCGTACGATGAAATGCAAATCTCTGCATTGATAGGCGTTTCGGTGCCGACCTACTTTATCAATAACGGTAGTCGTACAAATAACGCCACTCCAGGAAAACTTGACACCTACCAACAGGAAGGAGTTTATATAGGGCTTGTTGGGGCACGTTTTGAAAAGCCAGGGTTGATGGAAGATGCACATATAATAAGACATAAAGATACACAAAGAAATAAAATTCACGCTACAGAATGGCAAAAGTTTTATGAAAACAAAGGACCAGAAATATGCATTCCCATCCATGATAAGCTCGTATTTGATTGCAACGTATATAAAAAACGGATGAGAGCAGTTATTGAACCATACCTTTTAGAGGCTAACCTGCGCGGCATAGAGGCCAAAAAACAGGTATACTGTCATGTGGTTGGGCTTGGTCTTGGAGTATGGCAAAAGAGACCTGAGCAAGGAAGAATGATGCTAGAGGTTTATAAAGAACTACTAGAATGGCACAAGTTAGACCATATATCCGATATTAATTTTAGTTGGTTTCCTGATAATGCACAAAGTATTACGATCGATGCTCCTTTCAATCATCGTATTAAAACACACTTTTCAAAGCGTGCGCCAGCAGATAAGCTTGTAGGAGATGATGAAAATAAGCTTTTGGTTGCTATGTACGCTTGGGATGGAAACTCTTATCCTGGAAATGAATATTGGATCGAAGCTCTTTCTGCCTCTGGCGACCCAGCTGCGGCATGTTGTTCTACCATTGCTTGGATGCAAAATCCTGACATTAATAGCAATGTGTGTGGAACAAATGTTAAAAGCTATCCTTAAGGCTTGATTTAAATCAGCACTATACAATAACGGCGCCTACATGAATTTGCAGATACTATTAGCAAAGCACTCTAGCGGTTTTCCGATTTCTTCTCTAACGCTTCTATGCGGATATCATGAGCCAATGATGCATTTGCAAGAGCGTTCAATGTATTTTCAATATCATCCAACCGTTTATGGTGATGTTGCATGACTTTAACTACTTGTAACTCTGCTTTTGCATAGCCCTGGAGAGCCTCTTTAAGCACTTCTTGCCGTTCTTTTAATACAACAATACGACGCTCTAACATCTCAAGACGTTCATCGCTTGTTACTGGTGGTTTACAATAATCAAGCAATTCCTCAATTGTTAAACTCACCACACTTCCAACTATAACGCCTAACACTAGCGACCTATTAAAACCGTTTGGTGTTGGCGTGCTTGCGGTTTTGGCACAGTGAACACCCTTGAGAAATGTGGAAGGCATCTGAGAAGCACTACGTTGAAAACCAGATATATGCCATAAACGAAAAAACTGAGGCGTCTTGCTTGAAAACATGGTCTTAGAGGCAGAAAAGGTCAACAAGCAATACAAGATAAGGAGACGTAGCTTAAGAGTCATGAAAAATACCTTCAATTATAAAATAATGATAATACATAGCTTGAACAACAGAATATTCCAATTTTTACCACCTGCACATGTATACCACAAACCCACCATGATAGCCACTCAACATTGTTATTTTGCAATACACACACGCACAAAAAAGAATTTTTTTCATCTTGTCTTGTTCCATAAGACTTGGTATGTTTGCTGGACTTACTGGTAATGTTGTTGAAGCGTAATCTAATCTGGTACATAATCTGTTATCTATTATAAAAAAGGTTGAATAATGAAATTTTTAACAATAAAATTGCTCTCTATCTTCCTTCTGTTAACACCACTATGCCATTGTAAAGAAATAACTTCCACTTTTTGGAAATAATGGCACAACTAACATTACATAAAACTTTTTGTACGAGTGGTACTTATTTCTTTACGGTCACTATGTTCAATTTCCATGTTCCCTGGAGCTGAAAAAAACGAACAAAAAGTTTTGCTGGAAAGCATGTGCCTCAAGGCATTGATGGGCCTCCTTAAAGCTGCATGTGATGAAACTCCTTTCCAAAAACAGTGTCTAGTTGCAAGGCAAAAATGGCATGATGCATACAAAACAAATCTAACAAAACAGTGTATGCAAACCAAAGGTCTTATTGAAATACCAGATTCAAAAGAAAGTGAAATAACACTGCCGGAAAAAGTTAGACTTCTCATAGAGGCCGGATCTTCCGAAAGTGTATTTGAAGAATTAAAAAAAACTTTTGTAGTAAGTGGAAGTGTCTGCTCTGAGGTGATTACACAGGAGGCTCGCCAAAGCGCACAAGAATTAGATGCGCTACAAAAAATGATGGAAATAACTCAAAAGACAGGAGTAAAGGAACTTATAGATTTCCATGCTTTACAACTTAGTAATGCGCAAAAAAAATATGACAAGATTATGGTGCAACAAAAAATGGTGTTTGACTTTGCTCAAATCAGCTTATGCGGTTATGCAGAAGTAATATCGGCACTCTGTGGCGTTATTACAGACGATAAATTTCAGTCATCATTTTCTGGCAGCGATTGTAATGCAATCTTTGAAATACTAAAATACCACGGTATGATCAGACTATAGTAACTATTTTTTAGAAAGCAACTCCACACTTAATCCATATACTCCATTGCGATAAGCTGCTACATATAACAGATGACCCATTAGTATGCTGCCCAAGCTCTACGGACCCGCCACAACCTATGTACGGATTCCATTGATCATTGGCAAAATCAACGCTGATATGCGCAAATAACGTGCTACTTGTGCTATATAAGCCTTGACCATAATCAATATCCTCATCGGTCAATAATATTGGTTGAATTGATGTATCGATATCCGGCACGCCAATTTGCGGATTTGCAACAAGAGGAACTCCATCAATATATGCAAACTGTGGATTATCAGATATTTCATTGAGAGGACCACCCGGGACCATCGCAACATTAGGCACGGCAATGTTAAGTTGAGCATTGCTTTGCATAGCGCTTAAAGGATATGCAACCGCAGGAACCCCTCCTATAACATCCTCCGGTATATATCCAAATATCTGAACATTGCCTTTTAATCCCCACATATTATTTGTTCTGTTAAAACTGAAAGCATTGCACTTTTTTGCTCCTTTTGAGGGTGTTATCATTTCAGTACTCCGTGCCCAAAAGTTGTACCCTACGTCCACATTGCAGCCGCAATAATGCATAGTAAGCCAAAGAACAATATCTGTTTGTGCCTTATAACCAACATCTACTGAACGCATTGTAAGGTTTGCAACAGGGCAGACCTCGTAAGCAAACTGTACATTTGCGGGTGTTAAGATTGGAATTGTGCTTACAGATCCACCAAGCATTTCAACATTGCTAGAAAAATGCTGAGCTAATATATATCGACTCAAGGGAGCACACTTTAGATCAAACACACGATCTTCTGTTCGCGCAAAAAGATGTATCAAGGTACCATCAAAATATACGGATATTGAAAAATCATCGTCGCAAGACTGCCATACTCTATAATGACCCGTTATTCCTCCACCCAATTGCCATTTATTTTCACTAATAGCAGGAGAAAAAAGAAGATCTGGACTTGTGGGAATCCCTGTTGGAGACGCACATTGTATGTTAATGCCAAGATGATAATCTGAACATGAACAAAAATCCCAACCAATTTCCGAATTTAAATCTGAAAACCCAAGGGCCGTTTTCTTGCCTGATTGTATACGATCATATTCAAGATTATTCATTATTGTTGCTGATTTTAAGGCTATGCTAAGCGGAACACCATCAAAATTACCATCCCCCGCCGTTGTTTGAGGTGCTTGACCACACACATAACTCGAAAAACAAGGCAACAAACTATCTCGAGGGGTATCTGTTTCCGTTAAAAATCCACCAGGGATGCTTGCCGATCCGGGCAAGATAACCGTTTCTTTCCATCGCAAGTTCCACGTTGCATGTGTAAACGCACCGTAAAATCGAGCATAGAAACCGCTTAAAAAACCATCTAAAGCAACATATAAATCATAATTACATAGCGCATTAGTAATACGAGGACTAAATGTTACTTGGCTAAAATAATCACCAGGCAAATAGAAATTTTCTGCCACAAGGGCATGCGTATTGCCATTAATGCTTGCCTTTGTTGTGCTTCCTTGTATTAAAAGCATTTCTGTTTGTGCATCATTGTTTGTACTGCTTATCAAAAAGGGACCAAATAAAGCGCCAATAATATCTTTTGGCGAAAACGATACACGATACTCGGGGGTCAAAGAAATTTCTGATACTAGATTACTGCACGTATCTGGCTGATGGGTATAATTACTTGTTCCTGCAACAATAACCGCTTTATTGCGTGTTGAACTTCGAGGTACAAATCGCGTGACCACTCCGCTAGGCAATGCCTGAACGGTCATATGTGGTATTACATTAAAAAAAAACATAAACGCAAATGAAACTAAACTGTTTCTATTCATGCAACTGCTTTCTATACATATATTTAGTTAAAAAAAGGCTTGGCGGTAAAGCCAAGCCTTTTGAGTACTAGGTGTAACTGTTTGCTTACTGTCACCAGATGGTGATCTGTCAGCAGTATTAGTTAAAGGCTACGCCACCTTTAACCCATATGCCCCATTGCGATACAGCGCAGCGAACGCTTGTAGTATCACATCCGGAATTTGCGCTACTACTTGTTGTTGAGCCAGTAGGACAAGTAACGGTTGCGCTGCAATCATTGTTTGAATGATTGCCAAATTCAGCAAAACCACCAACACCAAGGAATGGCATCCAGCATCCGCAATCAAAATTATAACTCAGGTTAGTAAATATTGTATGCGAAATACCACGTGTGCGAACACTATAGTCAATGCTATTTTCTGTAAGCAACACTGGAGCCAATGAAGTATTGATAGCAATAGGAAGCGCTGGCGGAACCAATGGGCTGCTCGCTAATGGTCTGATTGTTGGAATTGCTCCAAAAGGATTTATGGAGGCAACCGCTGGGCTATCGATGCCTGTATTTACCAAAGTAGCAGTCGAATTGGTAATCGGACAGGTGATCTGTGCCAAGCTTTGTGTTGCGCTCAAAGGATATGCAACAGAGTTAAACGACGGCAAAATTGCAGAGTCAGCATTGCTTCCAGGAAAATAACCAAATACTTGAGCGTCACCTTTAAGGGCCCACTGATTATCGGTAGTATTGAATTGGAAACCGTTGCTACTGCTGTTAGAACAGCCTTCATCACGCTGACCAATATGTTCGCGGCTACGTGCCCAGAAATCGTACCCAATATCCCAACTAAAGTTGCAATATTCCACGTTAAACCATGCAACTACATCAGCCTGCACACCGTAGCCAATCTTTACATCACGGTGTGTAAGATTTGCAACTGGAGATACTTCATAGGCAAAAACAACGCTAGGATTTGGTGTTGTGCCTGGAGGGGTTGGTGCTCCAACTAGATTTTCAGAGTTTGTGCTAAGCCTTTCTGCAAGCAAGTAGCGGCTTAAAGGTGCACCCTTCAGATCAAATACTCGGCCTTCTGTTCTGTTGAACACATGCGTAATATTTGCATCCAAATAAATGCCTACACTGAAATCATCACAGTCACTGCACCAGAAATTGTAATGACCCGTTACGCCACCACCAAGTTGCCACTTGTCATCACCAATACGTGGTGAAAACAGAAGGGTTGAGCCTCCTTTTTGTCCTGTTGGAAATGCTAACTCAAGATTAACACCTAAGTGATAATCATCACACATCCAAAAGTCCCATCCCAATTCTGCATAGAGATCAGCAAAACCATTAGCAGACTTACCCTCTTGCAACATACGGGCATAACGAAGACCATCCATTGTAGTTGAAAGGCCCAATGATGCAGACGGCGCTGGGAATCCAAATGCAGGAGCACCAACTGCAGCCCCGTTGAAAAGACCGTTACCAAATGTTGAAACTGGCGCAGTTCCCTGAGCATAAGCTTCAAAATTTGCGAGCAATCCAGACCGAGGAATGTCAGTCTCTGCAATAAGACCACCAGGCAGGCTAGCAACACCAGCAGCAATTACGTTTTCGCAAAACCCTAAATTCCATTTAGTATGTACAAATGGACCATAAAAGCGTGCGTAAAGACCGCTACATAAGGCATCAAGCCCTATATATAAATCAAAATTAACCATAGCATTGGTGATACGAGGAGAGAATTCTACCCGACTACTGAAGTCTGGCGGAAGATAGAAGTTTTCAGCAATTAAGGCATTTGCTGATCGATTTGTCACTCCGCTACCCTGAATGAGCAAGGTTTGAGTGCTACAATCATCATTACAGTTTGTGGTTACCGAGGATGAACCGTTGTTTGTTAAAAAACCTCCAAACAAACAGGAGCTAATGTTTTTCGATCTCCACGTGCGCGTATATTCAGGAATGATACTTAGTTCTCCCCACCCGTTCGAACACATACCATATTCATGGGTATATCGCGTTACACCAACATCTTCAACATACTTATTACGACCCTGTGCTCGAGGCACAAATGTCGCTACAACTTCGTTACCATTACCATTACTTGATGAGCAATCGCAATTAACAAGAGAGGTTGCTAAACCAAATAATATAGCAACGAATAATAGATTCTTGCGCGTTTTATTCATAAGATAAACTCCTTACTACCTTGTAAGCATTGTGCGCTAAAAATACAACACTTACTATGTATACTCAACCTACCCACATGGACAGCATGATATACAGTATTATACCTAACAAAGCTAATTCTTATGTAATTTTTGAGCTATGATACCCTCCTCCCGTTTTACTGACATGACCTGCTTACATCACCTTAGACGTGCTTCAATTTCACCAGACTGAGTATATACTAGAGTAAATTATTATTCATTGCAATATAATCATTGGCCAACGCGTTGTCTTAGGTAAGAATATGTACGAAAATAACGATGCGCAAGCAGAAAAATCAATAAGGGCAGTTGGTTGACTGCTTGGTGGTGAAGAGATCGTTATATACAAGATCAACAAATGTGGTATATGATTGGCTAATGAAAAAGATCCCGAAACTATAGAATTATATATCGTAGACTAAAAAATTCGATGATACACATATCATTTTTCAATGCTTGCTTGGTCGTTCAAATTTTTACCGAGCTTTGTCCAATTAGTAGCTCTGGACACATAGTTTTGTTTCAGGCCTTCGTGACAGATTTTTTTTTGCATAACGGTATGAACACTAATCCACCTTTTTTATGCGCATTGATACAACTTGCACATTTGGTGACTGCTGGACAAATATGTTTTTTTTATAGAAAAAATATCATGCACTTGAATAAAAAAACATTATACAGATTATTTCCATCTGGCATACATTATATAGGCCCCATTATTGCAGCCGACCTTGTCACCGCAACATTCTTTATCTTTAAACGCTATGTTCAAGTTTCTTCTGACTATGTTGTCGTCGGATTTGCACTTACAGGGATAATCTTATGCGCACAACAACTTCTTTCTAAATACGTTCATACAAATAACAATCAGCTAAGCTACGCGCAGGGAATAATTCTAGGCCTTGCACAAGGATTAGCATTTTTTCCGGGGCTTTCACGACTTGCCATGGTATTTAGTGCTGCTCGCTTGCTTGGACTTTCCACGCGGGCAGCCTTCGCACTCTCCTGGATTATATACATACCTCTTATTCTGGGCTCAAGCCTTATTGCAGTATTATCATTAATCTGCAATTCGTTTTTGACTACATCTGAACTAATTATATACATACTTACGAGCATTGGCGCTGGTATTTTATCCTATCCAATTTTATGTAACGTATATCTTTTGGCACAAGAAGAAAAATTATGGTATTTCAGCGTCTACCTATTGGTGCCTTTTTTATTAGCATTGTTACACCGCAATTGACCATTATAATAATCAAGCACAAGTAGATTGCGATAGCCGATATTGTAACTTGTATTCAAAAAATGCATATTAGTGGTCAGTAAGTAATATTGTATGGAGAGTTTAAAGGTAAAGGTGTTTATGCAACTTAATGAGCAATTTATACGATCAGCTCTTCCTGATGCACAGATTAGTGGTTCACTGTCGACAGAGCAAGTTGAGGCGTTTTCTGTTAATGCCGACACAGTCGGTTCTTCAGACATGTTTGTAATTCTTGAGCGAGAGGAGGATACGATAGATCAAGATACTATTGTCCAAACATTGCATACTGCTTGTGGTGTTTTAATTTCTAGAGATCAAAGCCGCTTTCTAGAGCTACACTCCAAAATATTGGCACAAAAATTTGTTGTGTTAGTTGAGGATGCTACGGAGGCACTTGTTTTACTTGCTCGTGAATGGCGCGCACTATTTTCGATACCGATTATGGCAATAGCCGGTTCAGTTGGTAAAACATCCACTCAAAAATTATTAGACAACATTTTAAAATCCGCTGGAAAAAAATATTTGTTGTCATCAGAACACGATAATCGTTTTCCTATCCTGGATGCTGCTCTGAGTTTATTATCTTTACGCGGCTCTCACGATGGAGCTTTATTTGAAGTAGGTGTAACAAAGAGGGGCCAAATGGAAAAGTTGGCAGCCTTAATTAAACCAACGACAGCCTTAATTACCAATATAGGCCATTCGCATATGGAAGGAATAGGGTCGCTAAGTGATGTAGCCTTAGAAAAACGTGAAGTCTTCAAGCATTTTCTTACCGATAGCATAGGACTTATCAATGGAGATTTTACACTGCTGAATTCAGTATCATATGCTCATCCGATAATCAGATTTGGTACCAAAACAACCAATCAGATACAAGCACGTAAAATTAACGTAGAATCCGGATTAATACATTTCACTCTCAAGATTTACAAAGCTAAGTATCAGATCTCGATTAACCATCCGCATATGAGTGCCGTATTTAATACGCTTGCAGCGACAGCTGCTGCCTATTATCTGAAAATACCCGTAGAAAAAATAGTTTTGGCAATTCAACAACCGTTTGGCATATCTGAAAGATTCGAGCTGTGTCATCCTGCCTCACGCAGAGGCATTATTATTAATGATGCATGTAACGCAAACCCAGAAAGCATGAAGGCTTCTTTGTTAGCTTTTCAGCATGTTGAAACTAATGCACCAAAAGTTGCTGTTCTTGGCGACATGCTTGACCTTGGGCCAACAAGCGCTTTTTGGCATCGCCAACTTGGTAGGTTTTTACGCAAAGTACCATCACTACAGCAAGTTGTTCTTGTTGGTGCAATGATGATCAAATGGGCAAAAAAAACAGTTCCTGCTACACTTAATGTCCATATTGCACACACATGGCAAGAGGCTGTCCCTATTGTAAAGCAATATTTAGATAAGGAATCGATAGTTCTTATAAAAGGTTCGCAAGACACCGGCCTGAGCAAAATTACTAAACAACTGTTAGATCAAATATAGAATGAACAAAGATTTTTCAAATCACGTAGTACATAAACCGGTTATGATAAAAGAAGTGCTTGATTGGCTTGCGCCACACAAAAATGGGGTGTATCTGGATGCAACATTTGGAAGCGGCGGTCACACTCGAGCCATCCTAGAATCCGAGCCTGAATGCACAGTGATAGGTATGGATTGGGATACTCGCATGCTTGAGATATACGGTAAATCTATCACTGAAGAATTTGGAAATCGTTTTATTCCGATCTGGGGAAACTTTGCTCATCTTTATAAAATGGCCAAGGAGCATAAACTTAATAATTTATCAGGAATATTAGCCGACTTTGGTACATCTCAAATTCAGATTTTTACCGGAGAAGGCTTTTCTGTTTATAACGACACTGTACTTGATATGCGCATGTCTCCGGCATACCAAAAAATTACAGCCAGTTATGTTATAAATAAAAGTTCTGCTGAAAAGCTAAGAGAGATTTTCTTTCAACTAGGAGGAGAAAGGCATGCAAAAAAAATTGTTCACGCAATTGAACTGGAACGACTAAAAAAACCGATTAAAACTACCGGGCAACTTGCCAATTTGATTGAACACGTTATAGGTCCAACCAAACAGCATTTGCATCCGGCAACTAGAGTCTTTCAGGCTTTACGAATCTATGTAAATCACGAACTTGAAAACATAGAAGCATTTCTTCCTGCAGCCGTCAGAGCCTTAGCAACTGGTGGTAGGTTTGTATGCATTAGTTTTCATGAGCTTGAAGATCGCATAGTAAAACAGTTTTTTAAGGAACATGAGGCAATACTTGATATTGAAATTTTAACTAAACGTGTAATCAAAGCATCCCCGGAAGAAATAGCGCTCAATAGCTCAGCACGGTCAGCCCGATTACGAGCAGCTAAACGTTCAGATAAAAAATAAATATTAAAAACATTAAGCAATTTGACAAAACTGATCATTCTTATACACTGATGCCCATGTTCGTATGGGAGAGAGTAAGGATCAAAAAGGAATGCGGAAATGAAAATAACTGAAGTTAAGGTTGTTCCTGCAAAAGATGATGAGCATTTGAAAGCTTACGCATCAGTGGTCTTTGACGACTCCTTTATTGTGCGTGACTTGAAAGTCATCGAAGGACGAAACGGGCTGTTTGTTTCAATGCCTTCGCGCAAGCGTAAAGATGGTTCTTTCAGAGATATTGTGCATCCGCTAAACTCAGAAACTCGATCTACGCTTGAAAAACGCATAATCGAGGAATATGATCGGATAATGAATGAGGCCGGCACACAAATTGCCTAATCATCGTCATTAGCCCATATCATAGGAAAGCATTTACATTGCTTGAACAACAGTTTTTCTTTGGGGCGTGGCCAAGTGGTAAGGCAATAGGTTTTGGTCCTATGACCGGAGGTTCGAATCCTTCCGCCCCAGCCATGTAAGACGATCAGCTGAATTTAAGATGGCGTCGAACGGTTTTAAAGCGTCGTAGCGCACTGATCCGTCTTCGATTCTCAAGTTCGATAGTACGAGTCTTATAAGCTGTCGTTTTTCATCAGCTTCAGAACTCACAAATAAATCATACGCTCTATTAGCAAGTTCCAGTATGTACTTGGCGGTAACAAAGTAATTATTTTCAGCTTCTTTCAACCGTTCAAGTTGTAGGCTGAGATCCGCTTCTTGATCTCTGAGCGACAGATAAACTCGATCATACCGGTCCTGCGTAATATTTCCTCTGAGCTTGTCCAGATACAGTTCATCCATCATCCTGGTTGCCATTTTCTGCTCATTCATCAGCTTGTCAAAGTGCGTGTTGTGGAATTTGATCTTGTCCTGGTGCACAGTACTAAGAGTGGAAATTATTTGTGCTACTACTTCTTGGGGTACCTGTAATTGTTTAAATACCTGTCCAAGTTGTTCTGTGATTGTCTCTTCAGTCAACCATTTTGCCCCATGCTTACCGTTGTACTGAGTACAGTGGTAGTAGACATGTCCCTTATGTTTTTCTGGTGTTATGGCTAATCCACAGTGGCCACAACGCATGAGTCCTCTGTACATGTAAGACAATCCTGCATATTTGAACGGTTGTTTATTGAACGAATCTTTTACTTGTCTGACCTGATCGAAAAGAATTCTAGAGATAATAGGAGGATAACGATGCTTGTATATCTTCTCCTTAACCACCATTTCGCCATAATAGAAGGGGTTACTCAAAATTCTAGCGACATAACTTTTGGATAGTTTGATGCTAAAATCTGTCTTAAGCTTTTGACACAGTGTCTCTGTTGAGTATGCTCCTGTTGCATATAATGCAAACATTTTTTTAATGATGTCTGCTGGATCCTCATCTAACACGATGTCTGTTTGGCTGTTAGCTAAGGTAATGTTCTTGTAGCCGTAAGGCGCCTTTGCGAGCCATTCACCTTTACGTAGTTTTTGCTCTTGAGCACGCTTAACGTTGTCGCTGATTGCATCCGAATAATACTTTGCCAGTCCAAGCCCTATTGTTTGATTAAACTTTTCTACGGCGGACATTCGCGCGCTAAATATCTGTCTTTCCGAGGCGAAATGTAACTCTATCTTGTCTGCCAAAATTTTGACATTTAAGAGTGCATTTCGTTTATCAAATATATTTCTGGATAGACGATCAACCTTGTCAAAGCAGACGGCTACCTTGTCTTTTTGCGCAAGCACAAAATCCATAATCTTATCAAATTCATCTCGCTGATCGCCATAGGCACTCTCATCAAAGCTAAAGCTTTTCATGATTTCAAAGCCTTTATGTCGACAATACTTTTCAAGACGAGCAATTTGAGCTGGTAGAGAGTTGCCAGCTTCTCTTTGTTCTTCTGTACTTACTCGGGCGATAATGATGGCTTTCATAACGATATATCTTTATGCAGTAGTATTATTCAGTTACTAGTTGTCCCAACTCTTTTTCATACAGCAGTCGAATGCCTTCGCATAAAAGCGTTGATCTGTCCGTCTTATTACGATCTCTGAGGCGCTTTATAAACACCTCATCTAAGCGCTTTTCATCTTCTTCTGGTATGTAGACGGAGGTCTTTATTTTTTTTGGTGTAGTTGAATTGTGCATGATAATTCGTTCGTGTAAAAGTGTTTTTGTTATTCGTATGAATGATACCATTTACACGAAAAAGAGTCAAGCCTCTAAGGCTTCTTGGTTCTTTTTTCCCGAGACCTCATGCAATATAAAAGTTTGTCCAAGGCGTACAGGTTTTCTATAGTATGCAACTTACCAAGTGCTTACTTTTTGCAGCAACTAAATTTGCCCCGTCGCTATAATTGGAAAGAATAACTACGGTATAACCAGATTTCTGGTACATGGTTAAATGAGAATTTATACCGGAAAATCCACCACTATGGCCTACAGAGTTAGTTTGATTGTTAACTTTAAAACCATAACCGTATGCAGGAGATGAGAGCTCTGGTTTTGCGGTAAATACTTGTTCTTTAAGTTCTGGCCCAAGAAGCGTGTTCATGCGTAATGCCTGATCAAATTTTAATAGATCTTTGACCGTTGAATAACCTCCGCCAGCTGGTCCGCCGCGCAATACATGTTGAAATATGTTGTTTCTGAAATAAGTGCCGTTGGCTCCGAATTCCTTGCTATATCCAACAGCTAAATTAGGATTAACCCTGTCGAGTTCATACGAGTCCGTATTGGTCATGCCAGCGGGCTTGTATATGTTTTCACGTATATAATCAAAATAACTTTGGTCAATTACTTTTTCGACAATCGCCCCAAGCACCAAAAAGCCAACATTACTATATTGCCACTTGCTGCCGGGCTCGAATGCCACCTTGGTATCATCTATTAACTTCATCATGTCATCAACCGTGCGAAAAAGTGCTCGTGAGGACTCATTAAACTTTTGATTAAAATAGCTTCCCAGTCCGGAGGTGTGCGTGAGCAGGTGCTTAATTTTGATTTTCTTTGCATCTTCAGCATTTGGAAGATCAGGGAAAAATTTGTCTAGGGTGTCTTCGAATGATAGTTTGCCTTGCTCGACTAACTGGGCGATAGCAACAGCGGTAAACATTTTATTCATGGAGCCTAAATTAAATTTGGTATCAATTGTATTGGCAACATTAAAGTCTTTGTTTGCTTGTCCAAATGAGCGTGTATAAAACGGCTTTCCATGTTCTGCAATTAGGATATTTCCAGAAAATATGTCGGCGGCAACAAGCTTTTTCATGTATTGATCAAGCTCAGCAACTACTTCTTTCTTATGTAGCTTTTTTATACAGACTTTTTCTGTATAGGGACGAAATTTTACGCCTGCTATCAGATGTGGTTCTACAGCATCCGTGTCGATAACAAATATAAATTGATCACTCGTCAAACTAGAACTAACTAACAACTCAGCATGCGTAGCTGTGTATTCTTTAATACATTTGGTTTTGATGCCATGAGTTATGTCATATATGCCCAGCATAGGACCAATAAGCATATCCACTGGCATTTTAAGCAATTTCTGGTTATAGTTTTTCTCAATATAGAACTTTGTTTTCATACGATCATTTGCATTGATCAAATCGACCAGTTCGTATGCTCGCCGTATTGCAGGAGCATCGACTGATTGAATGAAACAGGCCTGTTTCATTTGCAAATACTTATCAAAAAATTGCGCAATACGCTCATTAACAAACCGTATTGTCTTGTAGGCGTCAACCGCATTCCATGGGCGTAAGGGCCATCTCAGGAGGATTTCATCAGAAAAATCTCCATGCGTCGCGTGAGGTACAATGATTGTTCGACAATCAGCACTGTTTTGACACAACTCATTTTGATGCTTGGTAACAGCATTCTGACGCGCATAATATTGTTCTTTGGTTTCCTGCTTTCGTTTGAGATATTCAGCAGTAGGTTCAGTTATTTCTCTACTCTTTTCAGCCCACATGAGTAACAATGGTGCTGAAAGTGGTTTTGAACCAATAATATGATCATACCAGCCGTCCAAATCTACGCATGCTTTTATGCGCTTATCAGTCCTACAGAATTCAATGGCAGCCGTGCCACCGGCTGAATGACCCATAACACCAACTCGTGTGAAATCAAAACGATCATAGAAAGCGCTCTGCTTATCTTGATCAAGTACTCTGAGCTGATCAAGCACAAATTGCATATCAGCCTTGTAGATCTCTATTGCTTTGGTCTGAAACTCACGTTGCTCAATTGGTGATAATTTTTCAAATTGTTCCGCAAACGCTTGCGAGCTTACTGCTGTACCATCTGGACAAAATGTAAGCATATTTAAATAGGCATGATCGATGCTCACAACAATGTACCCATGGCTGGCTAGATCTTCCAGCAGGGCTGTGTATACATCTGGCATACTGAACAAACCATGTGAAAAGAGGACTACTGGGTAGTTATTATTTTGTGTTGATAGTGGTGCATTGGTGTATGCATTTGTAGAAATGTCGCGTAGTAAAAACCTGCTGAGCCACTCTGGCACATGATAATAAGCAGCAAATTGCTTTTGTATTTCTGACATTTTAGCACCAAGATACGGTGCTTTTTTCAAGGCATTAGCATTGTTAGCGGGGTAATAGATGTGCGCTACTATACGGCGTTTTTCGGCCGGATTATCTGCATATGCTTCTGCTCTTTTCTGGTCGATCCACTCAATTGCTTGTGTACCAACTTGATATGGGCCGGTTTGTGGCGGGAACGGCTTGAGAATGGAGATAGCATGCGATATGTTGATTATACTTACTGCTACACCGAACACTAAAGAGGCTAAAAAAAATCTTTTCATGATCGTTTACTTTTTATTAAAGTCACATCCCATTCCATGAAATGCCAATCCGGGTTTTCTTTGTCAGCAATATGAGGATTATGTTTAAATGTCATAGACTCATATAGTTTGATGGCAGCGTCTTGAGAAGGCGATACATATAAATTTAATTGTTCCAAACCGTTAGCTGCAGCATATTCCTGTAGCGCTTGTACCAATTTCTTACCAATGCCCTGACCACGAAATGATGGTTTAACCCAGAACGAAATAACACGAGCAACATTCTTCTTGATCGGTTCTTTTTCATGAAGTAAACCGATCATGCCAACGATCTGTTCGTTGACTGAGGCAAACCACATATTTTGCATCCAATCGCGCCATTCAGACTCGCTTTTTAGAGCTTCTTCCTCATATCCACCACCAAATGCTTTTGGATCAGTTTGAAGGGCTTCAAGTCGAATATCTCTGAAAGATCGCCATTGATCGAGCGATAACTTGATAATTGTCATAAATTCCATCTCTCTGAGTGAAGCAATTGCCATACTATACAAAAAGGTACTGTCAGTTACTACTGCTCGCTCAGCTAAAAGAGTAAGATAGTAGCTTATGTGGTTGACTACTGGCAGATCTTGCGCATAAAGCGATTCACTTTTTCCCGCCTGAACTCCCAATAAGAGGTTTAGAGCAAATTCAAAATACACCAGTCGCTTGCATAATTGCATGTATATTTGCCACTGCGGGCTTAAAAGTTGCGCGTCATATTGTTCAAGAAATAGCCTCTCATTTTCTGTCTTAATAACATTTAATACAAAGAAGGCTGCAATGTCATAATAGGGATTGCTTAAAGCAGCATCACCCCAATCTATTAGAATCACTTGATTGGTGTTTGAGAAAATATTTCCAGGATTCAGATCGTTGTGACATGGGACTAGTGGTACCACAAGGCTTTGTAATTGTGCCTCTATCTCTTTAACCTGCTGGAGACCATTCTCTAACATGTCTTTTAACTTGCCTGAGCAATTCAGCTTTTTATACTTCGCGTTAATTCGCTCAAACATGTCTGATACATGCGCAAAAGGCGCAGCAGAATGATGTAACTGTGCAAGACTTGTAGCAATATTTTTGATAATTGCTGGTGTATTAGCGACAGCAGGAACTAACGAATTACCCTTCGCAAATTCAATTAACATATAATTGCCGGCAGGGTCGGCATAATACAACTTGGGCCCAACACTAAGATCTGAAGCATGCTGTGTCCATGCAATTTCACTTTTGCCAAATTCGCTACTACTAAAAAGCTTAACGATGTAACTTGCCGCCAGATGTGTGCATTTTATAATTGTAGCTTCATCAGAGCCACCGCTTACTAGCTTACAAGAGATGTCATCTACTGGTTGTTGTAAAAAAGCAGCAAGCGCTTTCTTGGCAACAATGCTTGGCTGGTCGTGAAAGAGACTGTTTTTACCGAGAGTCGTCATGCATATAATCCCTGAAATTAAGATGCCAACTACTCTATACAACTTCAGGATATTTGTTCGGTTGTGCCAGACAATAGCTCTCACCAAAACCACCTTCTGAGTGTTCAGCAGTGTCTACAAATTTTCTGCCTTCAAAGCCACCGCGCTCAGCCTGCTTTTTATGCTGTAAAGTAACAATATCACCCTTACTAATATTATGCAGAACGCACAATGCATCAATAATATCGGTAACGTCTGCTAGTTCACTCATCAGCTCATCATGAGATTGGGCAACGCGCACCTCTTCGGCTTCTTCTAAAAGCTTCAGGCGCAATTGCTTATCAAATTCGGTATCGTCTAAATAACGCCAATTAATCTTAGATCCCAGCGCTTCCATCTTTGTTACGGCGCCATCGCGCCACAATTTTTGCTGTAGAAATATTCTCATTTTCATAAAGGTCCTTCGTGTAAATAATCAAGCTTGGTATGCTATCAGTAATAATAACTTGAAATGGAAAGCCGGTTAAAATGTTACAATGCTTCTGTTCGCTATTTGCAACAAGAAAGCAAGGGTTATCTATCCAATACGAAATAAAAAATCAATGCCTGAATTTCGGTTACGTGTTTTTATGGAACCATTATAGTTAGAAAAGTGTTTCAGGCAACTTAGATTGTTATCGTGAGTATTAGATAAGGTAAAAATGTTAGCAGATAAAATCAAGCAGGAGTTATACCGGGCATTGATTGATAAAAATACAGAATATGAAGGCGTATTTTACGTGGGCGTTAAAACAACGGGCGTGTTTTGTCGTCCGACATGTCCAGCAAGAAAACCAAAATTTGAGAATTGTGAATTCTATCAAACGATAGGAGAAGCACTAATTGCTTCGTTTAGGCCTTGTATACGTTGCCGCCCACTTTCTCATCCAAACCATGTTTCAGATTTAGTACGTATCCTTGTAGATGCAGTTGAAGCAAATCCTGAAAAAAGATGGACGGATCGAGATTTTGAAGAATTATCTGTCGATGCATCAACTGCCCGTCGACAGTTTAAGAAACGATTTGGTATGACATTTGTTGAATATGCTAGAGTAAGACGTATGGGGCTTGCCATGAAGCAGATTCGAGGTGGTGAGTCAGTAATCGATGCACAACTTAATGCAGGATACGAATCTAGTAGTGGATTTAGAGATGCATTTTCCAAAATTATGGGAGCAGCACCTACCAATTTTAACAAGCACCACAATATTCTAAAGGCATCCTGGTTGGACACACGGCTGGGCCCCATGTTAGCAATAGCAGATGAAAGGGCTTTACATCTATTGGAATTTGTTGATAGGCGTGGTTTAGAGCGTGAGGTAGAAAGGCTGCGAATTAGAACAAAATCAGCCATCATTCCAGGCAATACTGGTCCGATTATGTCTATCACAAAAGAACTTACATCTTATTTTGAAGGTAACTTGAAAGCGTTTAAAACACCACTGAGCCCTCTGGGCAGTCCCTTTCAGGAGTTTGTCTGGGAAGCATTAATGTGTATACCTTATGGTGAAACCAGGAGTTATACAGATCAGGCAATTGCAATTGGTAAGCCGTCAGCGTGCAGGGCTGTTGCTAATGCCAATGGCGCCAATCAAATTGCTATTGTGATTCCATGTCACCGTATTATCAATAGTAATGGAGAATTGGGTGGATATGGTGGTGGTATTGCTCGTAAAAAATGGTTAATAGACCATGAAAAGCAGAACAAATGAACAAGCTAAAGAATATAAGATCGCTTCTGTGCGATGCTGCTCACATGTCACAGGAGAAATGTACTGCTTTTTATAAAACGGGCGTTGGGGAATATGCCGAGCATGACAAATTTATAGGTGTAAATGTTCCAACCATTCGTAAAATTGCCACAGAATTTCTTCATCTAACGTGTAAAGAAATTCAAAATCTTATTGAATCTCCGTTTAACGAAGAGCGGCTAGTGGCCTTATTTATACTAATACATTGGCATCGTGGTGCTGACGGAGCAGCGAAAGAGAAGTTGTACCTATTTTATATGCGCAATTTAAAATGGGTGAATAATTGGAACCTCGTAGATGCTTCTGCGCACTGGATCATAGGTGCACATTTATTAAAAGCAGATAAGAGCATACTGTTAACGTTGGCAAAATCAGATGTTATGTGGGAACGGCGTATTTCGATTGTTTCAACGTGGTACTTCATTCGTCATAGCGATCTTGAATGGACTTTTACAATTTCTGAAATGCTACTGAATGATCAACATGATTTGATTCATAAAGCTGTTGGTTGGATGCTTCGTGAAGCTGGCAAACAAGATCCCGATCGGCTCATAGCCTTTCTCGATCAACATGCTTGCCGCATGCCAAGAACAATGCTCAGGTATTCCATCGAAAAATTCCCCGAACATCAAAGGAAATCGTATTTAATGCGAAGCTAATTTATAAATACTATATACGTTTTGTATGGTTCATAATCGAGCCTATTACTGCATAATCAGCTTAATAATTTGTCAGCAACATCTTCTTCTTTAGGAGATTGACAGTGAGAAAACATGCAGTAAAATATACCGTTGTATCCACTTTCCATTCTTCAACAACTCGAGACCCCTATGAATATTCGTATTTCTCTTTTTCTTATTTTATTCTTTTGTAATCAACCAATAACTTGCATGAATGAGGAAGAACAATCATCATCCATCCTTATTGCCACTCAGCGTGGAGCATTGCCAATTTTACTTACTGCGCCGCACGGTGGATATAAGGCGATACTAGGGGCATCAATTAGAAAAAAAGGCTGTGTAACATCAGATTTACGCACATTGGAATTCACCCAACTTGTCAATGAGGAGCTTATTAAATTAACAGGCGAAAAACCGTATCTTGTATTGGCAGAATTCCAACGCAAGTATCTTGATGTAAATAGAATGCAAAAAAATGCTATGGATCCCGATATCGACAATCAAGCCGCAGAATGTATTTACCATGAGTATCATCGAATCATTAGCACCTTCACGCGGGAATTGAAAGCTGCTTGCAAAAATGCCTTGCTCATTGATGTACATGGACAAGGCGCTAGCGCTACAACCATATTTCGCGGAACAAGCAATTTAAAAACAGTAAGCCGTTTGATCGATGAATTTGGCATAGAAAGCATGACTGGCAATCAAAGCATTTGCGGATTGCTTCAACAAAATGGATATAGTATAGACCCCGCCGGCAACCAGGAAGAGGACTCACGATTTGGTGGTGGTTACACGGTAAGGACGTACGGAAGTCATCAAGAGAGCGGGATCAATGCAATTCAGCTAGAGCTTGGTAGCAATTTTCGATTTGAACAGCAAGAGCAATGTGCTCGTGATTTAGCAAAAGCTATTGTCGTTTTTAGTGACAAATATCTACGGTCAAAGTGAAGGCGCTACCAGTCGTGCCTTCAGAGAAAATATAAATTTCTGCAACTCCTGCGTATTGTTCATGTCGCCGTCATACACAATATCAGGATGATATGCCTGCCTATTACCCCGCATGCGCTGTGTGTACATTTTCATAGGAAAAGTAAGACGCGCATAACCGCTTGGTAAAATAACAGAACGGACGTCCATATAGATAGTATCAGCTGCCGTTGTTCGGCCAACAAAAAGCACTGGTGGTTCAACAACTCTCAGAAAATCAAGAAAATCCAAAGATGCGCTCGCACATTCCTCATCTATGATGGCTACCAGATGGGCCTTGACGGGATTTTGAATGGGGAAATCATTTGCATCTGAACGCCTTTCTACTACATAGAAATTATGACCAGCTGTTTGGGCCTTCTTCATGCCATAATGGGTAGTTGCAGCCCATTCATACTCCTTACTATCAATGCCAAATTGTTTTTCAAATGTGGTCACATAAGATTGTAGAAAATCAATATTACCAGTGCTTACTTGCCACCAGACGCTTGCCGGACGTTGCAAGCTCCTAAAATAGTCCTTTCCGAAGAGCGCTTCACCGATTTTATTCCCCCAGGCGCTGTTACCACCACCATTATCGCGCAGGTCAAAAATAATGAGTTTACTTTGTGCTAAATCTGGTAATCGTTGGATAATAGATTCAAGGTTTTTTTGTTGTTCTTGGTTTGGCTCAAAGGTTGGTAATGAAATCCAGAACATGTCAGGTTCCAATTCGGCTATGCCAAAATGGGAAGAGCATGCTGCACCAGCAGAAATTTTAGAGGCAGGAACGTCAAATTCATCGGTAGGACTTATGCCTAAGTGAGGGTCATCAAAAAGATGTGCATAATCACGCAGTACCTTAAGATAATCCTCTTTTAGATATACTTGATCAGCAGCGAGTAAGGACTCCTCATAGCCTGTATTAAGTATCATCATAAATTCCGGATCCTCTGCATTAAAAACACCTGGATGATTATCCATAATTGCTTGCTTAAAGGCAACAATGTCCTGTTTTGCTGTGGTGTTCCAATTAGTGCTATTTACTTGAGTGACCATCAAAACACTGAGCATGAATACGCCCAATGTCATAGTTACAGTTACAAGAATTACCTTTGTCATAGAAGCCTTTTACATCAAAATCAACAGGGCAACTCATTCCACTGTGTGTGCAAGACCTGCGCGCATATACCCCAGTGTGTGCCTCTAATCTTGTACCCATTTGATTTGATACACGATGTTTGCGAAAGGTGTAGGTACCACAAAACTCAGTCCGTATAAAACAGATGCGGTTAAGGCGATAGCCCCAGCTGTCTTGCCCAATTTCCAAGCAAGATCTACATTTGATTGCCATTGTTTATCAAGGGCGGCCTTCTGGCCCTCTTCCCAAATAACAAGATCTCTGAGAGTTTCTTGATTTTTCCTCAGATGCATTTCTTCCAGATTAAGCTTCCCTTTTAGGGTAGCGCGCTCTTCCTCGATACTTTTTGCCTCATCTGGGCCTATGTTTGGAGCATCCTCCCTATGTAACTCATTAAAACTAGCTAATCGACTACGTGCTGCAGTTACTTTTTCCTGCAATGCTATCTCGTTTGTTGCATTCTTCTCTCTCCTGGCTACCGAGTCCCACTTAAATTTATTTTTATCTTGTCGTAGCTTACTTTGTTCCAGGTATAATGCTATTGCCTCTGGGGAGGTCTGATGCTTCGCTGTTTGTAAGCTAAGCGGGACCGCCAGCGCAATTCCAAGTCCTGCTGTAGCTACGAAAAGATCCAGATCGGATGAAGAGCTTGGCCTTTTGTCTTCTTGCTCATCCCACTTGCGTTGGAACAGTTCTCTGTCGTCATCTTGTGCAGGAAGCTCATAAGATCCTACTAGCACAACATTAGACGGGTCTGCTTTAGCTTGTCGTGGAGAATGATAAAAGCAAAAACTTATTTCATAATGACCGCCGGAACGACGTATCTGTACTTGGTACCACTTGTCCTTGGTAGGGTTCTTTTCCCCTGGAAATAACAATTCATGCCAATGTCCATCTGTGTCCAAAATGGCAAAGCCTGCCATAGCATCGCTTCCAGTTGTATAATCGGCTCCTGTAATACGCTGGAGCAACTTAAGTACGGGGCCTACTCCTGGTAAATAGACATGTTGTGCAAAATCGTAGGTAACGCCTTTTTGAAGGCCAGTATAGCGAGAAAATGAGGCAACTTCAGTCAACCCAGAACTACCCTTGCCTGGCCCGCCTACGCTAAACATAGTATCTGCTTTGGGCCAAAAATAGCTATTCGTAAGTTCTTTGGCGCTACTTTTCACTCCCTCAGCCTTTATGAAAATCTGGTGCCCAACCTCGTCTTGATTCATCGGATTTACAACATAAACTTTTGTTTGGGCTGGTGCGGTTAACTTGGAAATACCGTTGCTTGCAGTGTTAATCGTAAGAAGGGTTATCGCTAAGAATAGATATGAAAAAGCAGCCCTCATAGCCGATGTCCTTTCGTTAGGTACGGTGTAAATATTACATGAAAATGAATTAATAGCTAAAATAGCTGAGCTTCATTCACTATTGTACGATAACAATATAAGGCACTATTTGTCAACAATTTTAGCGTTCAGCTCAAACCACTTCACGAAAATTCAAAATACAGGAGGGTTGCAGCTGTCCTTGGCACCGAGAAGTAAGTTTAGTAAGCTGTTTTTAATGATAGCCTGAAACAGGTTAGCCGTCAAAACACATCTAATTTTCAACAGGGTACTATGTCTATTGAAAAACCGGACAATGAGTTACGCAGAAGTTTATCGGTAACAAAAATACTAGCCGTATGCCTTTTGGCATTGCTCACTACGTGTATGATAACACCTCAGGATAGTAACTCACCTGATAATTTTCCTGCCAAACTCACACAGCTACGTGAATTTGTACATGATCTTCAACAAAAAGGCTTGTTTGATGGTGAAGTATTAATAGCGCAGGGTAAAACCATACTAGAGCATTTCTGTAGCCCTGACGTTGAAGCGGCTGCCAAAAATGGCGGTCAACCGCAGTTTTTGATCGGATCGGTCTCTAAACAATTCACTGCTGTTGCTCTACTAAAGGCATTATACGATATCAGTCCAGAAAATGATGTAGAAGGCAAATGTGCTTGGATAGTAAAACAACTTTATAAACCGCTTTCCAAATTCTTGCCAGCTGATGCACCACTATGGTCAGGCGCTATGCCGGCATGGGCACATACCGTTACACTGCATCACTTACTAACGCACACGAGCGGCATTGCTCAGCCGATTGGCAATCTATTTAGAACAAAAGGCTTTGAAGGCGTGTGGGCTTTCTTAAGTAGCCCACATAGTCCACATGAATTAATCCGCATGGTAATTGATGCACCAGTCGAGTTTGGTCCGGGAAAAAATTATTCCTATTCCAATGTGGGTTACACCTTACTCACTGAAGTTGTTGGCGCATTAACCAATATGCCATTTGCACACTATCTGCAGTACGCTATTTTTGAGCCACTTGAAATGACTAAAACCTGTCATCCACAGCTCTGTCCACCTGGTGTAAGCCAGAAGGTTTCGTGTGGCAATGTATATTTAATAAGCAAAATATTATTTTGTTCATTAAGAAGCGCGACACGAGCAGTGATTCGTTCAATCATGATGTCTTTCTCTCAATATCCTATTTGCTGGGCAATGTATTTAAGTGATCGTAAGCCTTCACGTTCAAGACTAGGCCCAGATTTATGACCATACAAAAACAAGTATTGCGCTATGGTACAATTCTCTAGAGCGTGCTAATTTCCATGTTTCTTCCGTTATGTTATAAACAGAAGTCACGATTATATCAGGTTTGTAGTTTTTGCGTAAGGTGAGTATGAATGGGTAGTAATGTATAGCCCAAAATAGCGCCTATAACATAGCACTTCTTTAAGTGAAAATGAAGTGCAGCAAATCGGCAATTGGTAACTGATACGTTGTTTGATCACACAGATCATTCATTGTGCCGATCGTTTGGTTTTTTGCACACTATACATGCCAGCAATGGGAGCAGGGATTTATCAATACTGATGATGCATTCCGCACAACTGCTGTTGAAAATCTAGCACAGGTACATTTGGTGCGAGCCTCCTTTGCAAGTGATTACATGAGTGCTAAATTAACCGATAAAGCAGATGCCAATATGCGTTCTGAAAGCGCTTTGTGGACGTCTTACCATATCGCTAGTTTCATACTGAGCGCAATCTATTTAGGATCACTATTTTTATTGCTTGCGGTTTTGTCGTGGCAAGTGCACCATGGCATAATTTCATTTACCTGCGCTTTGGGTCTTGCTGTCACCTACACACAAAGCACCAGTGAATCAGTCGTACTCTAACCCTGCTGGAGGCAGAGGAACGTGTTTTGTTGGGACTAATACACCACCCCACTCATCCTGTATTGATTTATCCACCGCAGTGAAGCGAAGAAAAAGATTATCGTCATTACTATAAGATGCCTTATGGAGATTAAATGGCCACAGGCCAGTGTTTCCTGAAGTAGAGTGGGAACAGTTAAGGGTATCGTAACAACGGAATGAAGGTAGGACAGCAGTGTTTTTGTCGTATTTACCTCTGCGTTCAGGAGGGTATTTTATTTTTAATTCACCTCGTCCCTCAAGGTGATAGAAATACTGAAACATTTGAGGATAGCTATTGTATATAATTTGCTTTAATGGTCCCATTTTGTCGTAATATGGAGGTGTTTTGCCGTTCGTTCCAAAAATTTGGCCAGCCAATCCACTCCTTCCTCTTTCAATATTAAGATCTATGAGCGCATGCTGCATAGCTTCAATAAGATTTGGATTGTGATGACTTACTATCTGAAATCCATTTTCAAAGCCAAGATGTCCACCACGGGCCATGACAATACCATTTTTTTCAAGGTTTCCGATTGTTTCACTGTCAAATAACTGATCGCAAGTCAGCGGCTGCATATCTACATCGGCAGCTACTGCCGCTTCAGTTTCTTTGGTCCTGATGCTATTAACTTCTATTATCGCACGTACCAGATCAACGCGAAAATACACAGGTGTTTGCGCTGAAAACACTTCACTATTTTGCTGCACCTCAGGTAAATTGCGTATATCACGCAACAGTATCGGCGCACTATATGCCTGTTGCTCGGTCAATTGATCAATAATAAGACGTGTTCTTTGGACGGCTTCTGGTGGGGTCATGAAGCTGTCAAACCACAGATTAACCGTTCCTCCCTGTGTATTGATTGCCCATTGTATGACAGGATCAAGCAATTTTTCTCGTAGCTGCTCTTCATTTGCAGCGGGATGAATAAACTGCTGATTTCGCTCCAATTCTCTATTGAGCCACATAAGATTGACTGTGTATTTTCGGTCTTGAGGTCGCGCGAGCTCTGCATCAGGATATGGAGTTGGTATCCAATCATCTGTCATTGAAGGATTAATGGGCACTATAACTGGTTTGATCGCTTCAGCAGTAGAGTCTTCAGGTTGATTATCATCGATAAAGGCAGGCATCTCATTGCTTGTTCCGTTATCCTCTGATGGATTTGAAGGTGGCCTATCACTTGCGCCATCACCACCTGATGGACTAGGCGATAGTGGGCTATCTGATACAACATCATCACCTCTATGATCTGCATTATTTTGCTCACTGAATGGCATGGCAGCTTGTTTTACGTTCGTCCAATAGGGTATTTGTATGCCTGATCGAGCGGCATATATAACAGCGCAAGCACCGCCAGCTATGGACAATATGCTCAAAATCTTTTTCTTGTGCACCCAGCCAGCACTCAAAAATGCTTTTGCCTTCGTTTTAACAACAATAAAATGAGCATTATCAAAAAGTGTTGAGTCTTGGCTTTTTTTAGGTTTAATAGATTCAATAGGCTCACTAGACCGTGTCAACGATGCCGTAGCAACTATCAATATCCCGGCTAGAACGGAAGGAAGTATAGTGTATATCTTTGATTGCATAGCAGGCTCTGTGTTTAATGATACATTTATGGCATAAAAACTATTTTATATATTCTCGACTGTTTGAACTATTATTATATAATTATGACAGATAAAATATTTTCGTCAATAAGAACACTTTGATGGTAATTTCTTGTTAGACTTGGACATATATATCGGGACTTTCATCTATCTCTTAAACCCGCTAATCACCGTTGCTTTGCACCCCATCTTGTTTTTATAAGTATTTTTGAATTAATTAAAATTTGACTTTTTTGAAAAATTATCTATAATTGATTAATATCGCGTACAACATTAACGTTGAAAACGCTAAAAAGGGCTATTAATGTATTACAAATTAAATCCTACAATTGCTTCTCTGGCACTAATGGTTGGTGTGGCATTTGCCCAAGACAGCATAGACCGCGCAATGCCTTTTACTATTGAAAATCCTACTGATACAATCAAAAAAACGATTGATGAAATAATCATCGAAGGCTATTTTCAAACACGTGACGCCGTCAATCTGCATTATCGGTTCATGGTTCGCCCGCAAGCTACGAGTACCATCATTGTTAGTTGTGGCTGCTGGCCAGGAGATAAAGATGGCTACCTATCGCTTGCTGGTGCACTACCTACTAACTGTAATATACTTTTTTATGATGGCCGTGGACGCGGCAAGAGTGATTATAACTCTTTTTATTTGCCGCGCGCAGAGCTTGGATCAGGATTAATACAGACAGCAACTTTTTCCTACGGAATAAAAGAGCGTCTAGATGTTATAGCCGCGGTAGAATTTGCCAACAAACAAATGCAAGGGCTACCCTGTATACTTCTTGGGTTTTGTGGAGGAGCTTATAATAGTCTACATGCAGCAATAGCTTTAAAGCATGAAAATAAATTAAAGGCATTAAATATTATAGGTATTGTTGTTGATAGCGGCTTTGGCCGGATTAAAGATGCTTTTGATTCTAACGTTAAAAATTGGGCCGATGACCATCTACCAAGTTTTTTTGCGCCTATTCTTTGTTGCGTTATACACACTTTTTTAGCACCATTAATTAACGATAAAGAAACAAATCTTTTGGGTATCATTAATCAACTGCAACTTCCGATTATGTTTATACATAGTAAAGATGATAATGCCGTGCCAATTAATGTAGCGTATGAATTAGCCAATCAGATAGATAAAGACCGTAAGCATTGTTGGTGGATTACTGAGCCATCAAAGCATATTGAGCACTACAACCGATATCCATCTTTGTACAAAGAAAAAATTACCGAATTCATATTATTTGCCACGAATTATAGCGCACCATAATTTTGATCAATGCCTCATTTTTAGCTATCATTACATTCAGATATCACGTATAACGGCGATATAAGTGATACGCAGGCGTTATAAAAATGTATACTTTCGCTATCTAAATGTATTTAGGAATTATAATTAATATTTCAACAATGGAATAAGCTATGGTATTACGTAAAATGGGCAACAATGGAAAATGTGCACATTGCTCTAACTGCACACAAAGTGCTACGCGTATTTGTTCATTGTGCAGCGCTAATTTATGCAATCAACATAATGAATACCATACAGGTGATAACGATGAATGCGATCCAGATTATGTTCTTCCATTAATAAATTCACCGCGATCTGGCGTATGCGGCTATATGGGTTGATTTACTACAAAAATGAGCAAAAGAGGATTATCCAGAATATCTCAAAGGATAAGATTCTGGGTGCTTAAAATAATCCATGTCTACGTCTATATCCAAATCGGGCCAGTGAACGTGATGCCCATGAAACAATTGCAGGTTATAAATCTGACCAATGCTGGCTTTTAAAAACCAAGGAAAATCTTCAAAAGGCATGAAAAATGCTTCATCTTTGACTAATATCCAAACCCCTTTATCAGAAATAGTTTGCACATTAGCATTTGAAATGTTTTTTCCATAAACAGTTGGGCTCATTTTTACTTCTTTATCGTTGCTTAAATAGAAACTTGTCTGTCATTATGCCAAAGGATGTCCAACATTGCTATAATCGAAAAAAAATAGATTTGGCATTTACGACCCCAAAAAAATTTTCTATAATGGATTTTTTGTATTGAAAATTAAAAACAACATAATGAGCGAAGGTTTAAAATGAAGCTACTTTCAATAATTACTTTGTTTACCCTTAGTTTCTGCACACTGACAACAGCAATGCATCATGACGGTGCATCCATCGAAGCACTCATTACAGCTGGTAATCTTGATGCATTCAAGCAGGCAGAAACGCAGCTGGAGGAGTTGGCATACTGGGAAATAAAAAATTTGTTAGAGTTGGCTACACATAAGCAAACCTGCCTGCAAATAGCATGTGATCTTGCAAAAGACACCATGTGGAATGACTTTAAATCTATCATTACAGAAATACAAGCAACGGGAGAGCAGCAGTGTACACAATATATAACGGAACAAAAACAACAAGCTGGGATATCTAATATGCAAGCTTACTTTCCAGATATTGATGAAGGGTTTGCATGTATTGGTAGTGTCGCCTATATGGAACAATACCTTACAGACGAACTATCCAAGGAAACATGCGAAGTAAATGCATTAAACATTCTTGCCGAACAAACCAATCCAGTCTCATCACGATTTAAAGCAATGCATTTTATTAAAAAAATTGGCCTTGATGATGCAAGGTCTAATGTGCTCAGCCAGATAATGGAGCACCATGAAAAAGAGGCGCAGGAAACTTTAGGAAGAGTGCTCACAAGCATAGCCTTTTGGGTAAATGTTACTAACATAACAGCTGATGAGCGTACTACTATGTTAAACCACTATCTGCAAAATAGTCTTCAAAAAGAACAACCCGTCTTCGCGCACATGAGCACTACACTCCAAAAACATTTTGATTTATTTGAGGTCAAGACGATAGGCGATGGCAAGATGCTCAGATTTAAAGCAACCAAAAAAATTTAAACTCAAGCTCAAAAACAAACAGCACGTCATAACTCCTTCATGTACATCACGATAGGCATTAATCTTGAAAAAAAATATTTTCGCATCACTGTTCTGCCTGGCTTTTTCAATTTCAATATTCCATATTTCCTTTGCTATGGAACCAGACGGGCACCATTATCACTTGAATATAAAAAAACTCCTGAACTCTGCTAACGAAGTCAAGATAGAAATCACTAAAAAATCTAAAATTTTTGGTGCATCAAATCCCCAGGTTGCTCCTCAAACCGGTTCATTGATTGCAAATTTTGCAACACGTACGTGCAATGGCGAACAGAACCTATTTGCGCCCTTTAATGTACACCAAAGAATAGTATTTGGTGACGTATCAACCCCCGATTGTTTTTTATGGAGCATTCCGGATTTTGGCCTACTCAAGGTGCAGCAGGACGGGTCTGTTTGTTTTGGACAAGAAGAAGATAGTGCGCCATTGGCACATGATGAGTTAACGTTTGATACGCCAAACACATTGTTTTTGGCATCACTAAAAGTTGCTGCCTTAAAAATCAATTCAAAAGTAGCGCAACTGTGCCAGGCTTTGGTAGCAGATCGAGTGCATGTTGATGGCTATGTAAAAAACAGTGGGTGCGTAAAAACAAAGCAGCTGTTAGGACAGGCAGATTTTGTAAATGAAGGGATTTTAGAGCTTGAAGGCACACAGCAAAAACCAGCGATCTTAGGCATCAAAAAATTTCAAAACAAAAATAAACTCTCTATCTTACAGGCAAAAGTACACTCTTCTAATTTGCAGATAACAGCCAATAACAAAGAATTTACCAACGGAAGTGGTGCTACTTTTGAAATATTGCATTCATTTTTTACCAAATCTGCGCAGATAAACAATAAAGGAAATATGATATGTCAACAAGCAAATATTTCTAGCTCCGGTACTGCATGGTTCAATACCGGCAATTGGTTAATGGATACTGTTACCTGCGTAGATCCGCTTAACGTTGTAAATGAGGGAACTCTCACCCTTAAAAATAGTTCTTTGAACTTTGGACAGTTAAAAAACAATAGTGATGTTGAAATATGTAGCGGAATATACACAATAGGCACTTTGATCAATAAGCGATTGCGCTTACTTGATAAAAATTGGGTAGTTACTGATGACCCTAAATACCAGGCTCCATTTGGATGCCAATCACCAGATAGATTGCTATTTACGAATCCGCCTAAAACAGACTCTGGGATGAATTCTTGCCTTGGAGAAATTGAATGTCAACGTAATTTAGTTTATGAACTTGAAGCTATGCCAAGTATACTGCGAGCTCAAGCCGAATCGGTTATATGTTGTTCATACAAACGTGTACGACATATAAACCAGTTTAAAGCGCTATCGACCCCTATCTACAAAGGTTCCAGCTACTGTACTGGTAGAGTTACAGGTTACTGTGATCCTGTAAGCATGGTCAATGGAGAGTTTGATTTTCCCAATATTGGCCACTTAGAATTATTTGTAAATGGACCATTGGCTATTTCTTCTTTAAAAGCTCCGGAGCTTTCATTGTATGTTACCGGTCCACTTGTTGTGGGTAAAGATAATGAACATTTGGGGATAATAGCTGCCACCAGTGGACCATTAACGGTTTCAGCTGATGAAATCGATGGACGTTATGCAAAATTTTACGGAAAAGGAAGAACTCAGATCAGCTCCATCTACAAGGATATTCTTGTGGGCGCTCCGATATCAAAAGGGCCGTTTTTATATGGGCAAAACGGAAGCTATATCGCAAGTGATGCTAATTTAATCATTCAAGCGGGCAAAGAATTAAACGTGCGCTATGGACAAATTTTTAGCCAAGGTAAACAAACTCATTTGGCAAAAACAAGCGTGAGTAATGTTGCTGGTACATTCACCAGCCATAATGATATTGAGATTCATACGCCAAAATTTTTTAATATACGAGACGCTATCTACAATCAGCCTATTCCAAACTGGACCTGGGCTTATTCTGGTTGCTACAACCAATGTGAAAGTTCAGATAAGGCCGTGATGGGTGCTTTAGAAAATATTATCTTTAATGTAGCCGAAGGTACTAATGTCGCAAGTTCTATTTTGGCCGGTAAAAATATTCTCTATACCTCTTTTGTATCACAAAAGCCTTCTTTTGGGCAATTTGCTGCTTCCAGTCAGCCTCCTACGACAACTCGACCAACTTCGTTTACCAGCGTTGGCCGTGATAATTATGGTTGGGGACGTAATGATAAAGTTGGCTATCAACGACAGCAGAGTCCATGTAGTAGCTACTCAAGCACTATTCTTGCAGGACAAACTATTGAAATCGCAACAGGTGATTTTGTTATCACAGGCAATGCAAACGCACCTCTTGTTTCAATCGAAGCAAATACCGCATTGTTTGGCAATACGAGCCTCTCACGTCAAACCCTGAATCCAACAAAGCCAACGGTGGTTGATGTTACACAATATATGCAAGAACAAGCGCAAAGGCCTGGTGTCTATCGATTAGGCGCCAATGGTCGTGTTACAACAGAATTCCCGCTTGGTGCAGCATCTGTTGCGCAACAAGGGGATCTTGTATTGCTTGAAAATCCTGGGTGCGCTACGCCATTGCGTTGGAAAGATATCTTTAATCCATTGAATTCAATAAATCTCGACTCGCATTTGCAGCAATTACTGGCAAATCTGGCAGGCAAGGTATATGCAGGAAAAGCAAAAGGGAATAATCTTTCGACTATTTTTTGGGCTAATGCAAATAAGTGGCGACGACAAAATAATAAAGAAATTATGTCTCAATCTGATATGCAAAATGTAACTAAATCTATGCTGCTTTCTCAAATTTGTCAGAACGGTCTGAGCGAACAACAACAAATATTACTGTGTATTGCTCCGCAAGATATCAACCCTTACCAAGATCAGGGAGATATCGTAGCCGATGAGTTTACTTGCAAGACGGAAGGTGACCAAATTCATTTAAATAATCGCATTGTTACTAACGGACCGGATGGCATAACGATTAAATCATGTACCGGAAATGTTAACCTACAAACACAATCGCACACGGTGGTCCATGACATGGGCGCCACCAAAATTATGCAACAATTAGCAATGCCACAGCAGCAGCTCATTGCAACAGCAGGTCCTGTTACCGTTAAGGCTCATCGCGATATTTCTCGAACCGGAACCTTGATAAAAGCTGCAGGCAATGTTAATGAACACGCTAAGACAGGTTCACTTTTAAAAAATCCACTCATTTTACAAACAGTTGTTGAAACCAAAAGCACAAAAAGCGGGTTGTTCTCGACATCTGAAACGGTAAAAACAAGCCTAACGCATCACATCTTGCCTTCAACGACTATCTCTAAAACAAAAATTCATGATAAAGCTGCTATTGCAATCAAAGCCGTTGCGCCACAGGATTGTGCCAAGCAAGAAATTGTATATAAATCACCAAATACTAACATTGCTGGTTTAATTTTGGCTAATCGTACGACAACGAAAACACAGACGAATGGAGCGTTCTCAGAACAATCAAGCATTGAAAGCAAAGAAACACCATCCACACATCCTGCCACCATACAAACTCCACTCCTTCGCTTGGTGGGCGAAAATGCACGAATCAATGCAAACATCAGAGCCCAAGAGCTACGCGATAAAACAAAAAATGGAGCGCAGTTTGTTGCAACGGTTGCCCAAATGCTGTGCTCTGGGCAAACACTAACTTCAAGTCCGTTAATGAGTATAGATGCTGGTTATAAGGCAGGTTATGAAACAATGATTCAACCAATGCTGATGGTAGAAAGAATTATTCGGACCAAGGATACAGGCCGTATGCTTTTTGAATCAGCAATCATTGATAAAAATCAGACCGAAATTATTGGCAAGTTTGTCGAAACCACCTATCAGCTCAAGCAATGGCAGACCAGTTGGAGTAACAAAACACAATTGATTCCCGATGAAGCATTGGTAGTTGTTGCTCTTGCAGTTGCGCTGGCAACACAAGGTGCTGGCGTTGGTTGCTTGAGCTCCTTGCTGAATAGTGTTACTGCCGCAACAGGTATGCAACTGAGTGCTGTAGGCGTTGCAATGGTGAACGCCGGATTTAGCACTGTTTGCAGCAGTCTTACTACTTCATTATTAAAAACCGGGGATCTTGTAGGCAGCATTGAGCAAATGACCTCGCCTTGCCAACTAAAATCGCTGGCATTTAACATGGCATCTGCTGGATTATGCTCTCAATTAGGCACTATGCTTAATGTGAATATGCAGCCTGGATTGAAATCTTTAGCAGGTCATGTTCAGGAGCAGACGTTGCACAGTACAGTTGATTCGTTGCTCAATATTGCTCTTAATAAAGAGCCTGTTGATAAAGCACTGGGTAATACGTGCAAGCAAATTCCGTTAAAGGCCGCTGCCGCTTATGCTTCCAATAAAATCTGTACATCATATATGGATGCAATATCTGCAAAAGCGGCGCACACTGCCATAGGGGGATTTTCCGGTTTTGTTCAAGACCATTCTTCAAAAGGTTTTGTTTCTGGTGCAGTTGGCGCGTTAACGGCCCAGACAATTGGTGATTTATTAGTATCGGATGCACAAGAAATTTCTCTTATTGCTATTGAAAGGCTCAAAGCTACACAAAAACCGCTTACCATAGAAACAATACAACAAGCAATTGAAGAAGAGGTGCGGTGCAAAATGAACTATGCCAAAATTGCAACAGCTGGAATTGCGGCTCTAGCAAAGCAAAATCCTTCAATCGCTATGTCAAGTGCGATTAATGTACTTGAAAATGATATTGCCATTCGAAGTTCATTATATGCAATGGAAGAGTTCAAAGCCATGCTTTTTGGCGCAAGCCAAACTTTTGCTGTGCTCTCAGGACATGCTCAAGCAAATGAACAACAATCAGAACCACACAATCAAAAAACAGAAGATGAATCATCCATATCAGAAAATCCATATGATGAAACAGGCAGAAGGCCTTTTGTTGAAAATCCTAAAGCCGGCATTTGGTTGAAGGCGTGTAGTTCTGGAGAGCTTATACTGATGAAAGGTCGTGGGAAATATCTTTTGTTAGGGATGCGATTGTTGTGGGATAAGCATGATAAATGTCCATTTACTGTATTCGGCCATGGAACTCCTTCAAGCGTTGAAAGGGAGGTGGAGGTGGAAAAAATTCATCCAGATCTATTAGATAAACCAAGTTTATTGGATAGAATAATAAAGCCAATTATTCCACAACCTGCAAAGATAACAAATATTCCAGAACCATCTAACAGTATAAGCCTGAACGCAGTTGAACTTGCACAACTAATTAGAACGGCACCCAACTATAAACCGGGACAACACATTCACTTATTTTCATGTGAATGCGGAGCCGATCCGGATGGGATCGCACAGCAGTTAGCTGATGAAATGGACGTTCCCGTATCTGCCTTTACCGGATTGGCCGGAATGCTTGCTCCAGTATTTTTTTCAATAGAATCTGAATTACATCTTGCTTGGCCAAAATTAAAAGAGATTAAAACTTTTTATCCCAAGCCCAAAGAATCTACAGAATCTATTAGTGATTATTATGGTTATCCGGAAAATCATCACGATTGGGTTGATTAATATTCAAAAAAAATATTAATCATGATTGCTTGGACACATTGCTTTCTGTATGGTTTTTAAAGACAATCGGTCATAGAAACTCAAGCTCAGAGGTGCTCTGCGCATATTCCATTGCAGCTATCATTACTTGGACTTTTGTTCGTTCCTGACGAGTAACTTTTTTCAAAAAACTTTCAAAAAGATTGGCGCCTTTCAAGCACGCATGTCCTTCACCGTTGTTCTCAATTTTTTTTTGGACAACCGCCTCAATTTGCTCCATACATGTTTTATAATCATCGTTACCTGCCAAACAAAACTGATTGTTTACTAAAAATAAGATGGTTTTATCACGTATTGATAAAGAACCTTTTATTAATTGAGCTTCGTGGGCAAGGTATTGGCACGCATAATGCGATGCTGGTATATGACCGGCAAATCGAATTTCTTGAGACATTGTAGCCTCTGGCTGATCCTGTCGTTGTTTATCATACTGAATTTTGCCAGCCTCCTGTATTTCAGCAAACGTTAAGGGGAATTGACGCCAGACCAACTCTCCATGATTGGCAAGATTCTCTGCCATGTCAAGCATTGATTTTTGCTTCTTGGCATACATCAATAAGCCTCTAATATCAAAACTGCTCAGCGTTTTAAAAGCAGCAAGTGCGCGTTCGTTGTTAAACGCTTCCAAATCTCTTGTTGCAATATATCCTCTGATTGTTTCTGATGGGCTTTTATTCTGGGAGATTTCAAGATCAAAGATCATATAAGCCGACCCGGGAGCATTTTCCCGATCCATCGCAATAAGAGAAAAACATGAAATAAGTGTAAGAACATGTACCAATACTATTGTTTGCATTATTATTCCTTTTTTAAATAAGACATTTTGGAAAAAATCATATAACAAGATAGACGTCTGTGCAATAACAACACAAGAACATAGTACGTTTCCCTGACAAAAAAATGGCACTATTGTAAAACCGTGACCTTTATATTACAATGTCCCTATGAACCTCATTACAATCGTTATTTACTCGACAATATCTGGCAAAGAGCCCTATGCTGACTGGGAGAATAAAATCGACACAAATGCTAGAGCCATCATTAAGAACAGATTGGACAGGCTACAATTAGGTAATTTTGGGGATGCCAAAATAATTAAAGGTGGAGCCGGCATATGGGAACTTCGCATAGATTACGGACCAGGCTATCGGATTTATTTTGGAAAACAAGGCAATACTACCGTCTTATTGCTACTTGGTGGCAATAAAGCAACGCAAGAACGCAATATTGAAAAGGCAAAGCGCTACTGGCTTGATGGAAAGGACCTGTTATGAAAAAAAGAGTATTTAGAAATTACCAAGAAAAAATGATCCGCGATCTGCAAGATCCAGAACTTGCAAGCGCCTATCTTAATCAAGCACTCATAGACGATGATCCACGAGTATTTCTTCTTGCATTAAAAAACGTCTTTGCTGCGCGCCAAGTTGAAATGACACAACTCTCTCGCGATACGGAGCTTAGCCGAGAAAATTTATATCGTATTCTTTCCAGACGAGGAAACCCTAAGCTCACCAGTATTGTTTCTTTGCTTCATACAGCAGGATTTTCTTTGGCCGTCCAGCCATACAAGAAGTGAAGATTTGTCACATTAGGTTATTCAGTCATCTGCTCATTATCAGATCTTTCTCGACATTCTTTTTCTAATCGTTGATGGCGCTTATACAAATATATAAGCCCACCTATAAGCACGGTAAAAGTTATGATTCCTGCTGTAGTCAATGCTATATTGCGCCCCAAAGAGGAATTTGAAGATGAAGCCTCTTGTGATGAAGGCTGTGGTGGTGGCGGTGCAAATGTGTTGCTGGGCTGTGTAGGCGTAGAAAATAGTTGCTGTGCTGGTTGTGTTGACAGTTGTTGAGATTGCTTTAAGCCTAAAGAGATGTTTTCAACTGTAGGTTCTATTTCCTCCGGTAATTCTGGGGTTGATTTTGGCAAACAGAAAGATTGTGTAGGGTCAGTGGGTGGCAATTGTGATAGAGAATTCCTTAATCTGATGGTTAAAAGGCTCAATTGGCTGGTTAAAGCTTCCAGAGCTTCTAACTCTTGGTTTTCTTGTGTTAAGGCAGACCTATACTGATTATCAGCCTCTTCCGCCGCTTTTTCTAATCTCGTTTCTGTCGCTTCATCATTACCATTTGATTTATAATACTTCTTCGCTTGGCAAGACGCTTTATCAACATCATTCCCTACCTGCATCCTCTTGATTCGTGCATTATTTAGGCGCTCTTTTTGAGACTCGATTTGTTGCCCTAAAGCGTCAACTTCCGTTTTTAATGCTTGTACTGTCTGCGATGCATATCCATCACAAACGTGCAGCCCTATGACGGCAACCGCGCACAATGCTAATGTATTTATCAATAATTTCTTCATAAAACACCTCATGGATTCTAATTGTAATTGAAACAGCAAGAAACTATTCCTGTTAAAAGTGTACAAATTTCCAATAGAAAAAACAATGGCTGATTTGTTGAATCTTCATTCAAAGCATATAGTTTCTAATGAAAAATAAGCAATAATTACATATTATGTTTATTTTAAATGCTATGACTAGGTAATAACTCTCAATAGGTAATAATTAATGCTTTATGTAAGCAGACGCTCTTGACACCCGTAACAGAATAATGGTACTGTATCCATAGTATATAGAATCGACTCTCCAGAAAAGGCCTTATGAAGAAATATATAGCATATCAAGGAAGCGAATACACCATTGAATGGTATTACGATAGGAGGGCAAAGAGCAGAGCGTTGGCATACTACCTTGACCTAACAGATGATAGAAAGCGTAAGGTTATGAGTCTTTTCCGTTTGATGGCAACTCATGCTAAAATTCACGACGAGACCAAGTTTCGTTACGAGGGGGATAACATATATGCCTTCAAGCCGCAACCAGATCGTTATTTATGCTTCTTTTTTATGGGTAAGAAAATCATCGTTACTAACGCATTTGAAAAAAGAACTCAAAAGATGCGTGAACAAGAGAAGGACAGGGCATTGAAAGCGTATGACGATTATGAAATGCGTATAGCTCAAGGGATGTATTATGAAAAAGAGTAAGAAGACAAACAAGACAGTTAAATCAACATATGATGTGCTCGTTGATGATCCTGAACAAAAGAAGTTACTCGAGCAAGAGTATCAAGAACTTTTGTTATCAGAACTCCTTCTTGCAACAATGAAACGTGATCAACTGTCTGTACGCAAATTAGCCGCAGAGGCGGGAGTTTCGCCTACTATTATTCAGGAATTACGGGTAGGAAAGAGAACAAATATTACACTTGCTACATTTAATCGCGTGCTTGATGCAATTGGCTATCAGATTGCAATCGAGCCTAAAGGTCGATAACAATGTTCAGCGTAACGTTTTTATCATTCACCAGTTATGATGCTAAACCAACATGCATGCCAGAATTGCCAATACATTCCTTCAAATTTTTAAGCAGCTTTTTCCTTACAGTGGGACTATTTTGTCAATAGATGGCAAGACAAAGTCTATGATGAAAAATTGCGCACATAGCTTGACTGACGCTAAAAAGCAACCAAATCTTTCTCGATTAATTTTTTAAACTCTTGAGAACACTGATCAAAGGCAACTAAATCAACCTTAAAGGGCAAGTCTGACTCTTCAAATTCCTCTTGCAAGTTACCCAAATCAGATAAAGGGATATCTCCTTTATAGCACAAATCCAAGTCTGAAACTGGCTGCGCTGTCCCGTTAACGCGCGAACCGAAAGCATAAAATTGATATGGGTATCGTGCCAAAATATCTTTAATTATCGTTCTATGACGCGTTTCTAATTGAATCATAGCCGTTGTTTTAAAGCAGTAATCAATAGCCGTACTTGTACCTGAAATGATGGCAGTTGTGTGACAACCACATGTAAAACATCATCATTATACGTGTGAGAGGTTAAATTTCGAACGGTTATAAACGTAAACCAAATCTCAGGATCTGCAATCATCCCAAGCCGCGCACTCTCACGAAATACAGCTCTCGGGCTATTCACATCCTGTACCCCTTCACGTATCAATACTTTTCTGGCTGTTTTCCAGGAGAGTTCGTAGGTATATTCAAATGCTTGTACCGCCGCTGTTTGCTCTGTTTCTGTTACAAGCGATGTGCAAAAAAATACTAGGCGCTTATACGCCTGCTCTAAAGGAGAAATGCTTATTATTGTTGTTTGAACCATGGGTAATCATCCTTCGTATGCTCGTTGCCAACGTACTAATCATCACGTTCTTTTCTTGAACGAGCCAATGCTCTTTTCCTTGTTGCATTAAAGCCACTTTTTCTCGTTTTCTTTGTTGATTTTTTAATGATTTGAACAAGCTCAATCTCCTCAGCAATCTTAGTCTCCTGAGCAATCTCGATCCCAAATAATGTAGAAAGATCATCTTCAATTATGCTCGATGCCATTGGAGAACTTAATCCAAGCGAAACGTCCTGCGCAGCACTCAAAAGAAGTTCGGTGTGATCAACCTGTCGCAATATAAATAACTGCTCGGGAGAGTCATCAAGCCGAATACCAACACCGTATAGGACGGCACTGACATGCTTGCACATCGATGCATAATCCGGACAAGAACAATTAAGCACAATTTCATTTTTTTTTGGAAACAATCCCTTATCTGGCTGCATAATAATCTGCATAATATGCTGTGAAAACTTCCCCTGCAGCAACTCAATGAGTGAATTAATTTTGCCAGAACATTCTTTGATAAGACTGTGCCATGCTTCTGGAGAAACTGTTGAAATGGTAATGTGTACCGTGTACATTCGCGTTCCACAAACAAGGGCATTAATCTCACCAGGCTGAATCTTAAGATCAACAACAGCACCGCTACGAACATAGGAGCGACCACGATCCAAACGATACGCATAATCTTCATATGACTCCAGATTCTTGCACCACGCCTTGCCCCAAAATGTTTTTGCTATCAAGCGACCCTCTGCAATAACCGGCTGCAAATCCTTCTCTTTTATTTTAAGCTTAGATATTTTCTGAGCATTTTTTTTCTTACGCTCAGCTATCGTAATATATTGAGGAAACCTACCATAGTTATGCCAGCTCATTCTTTACTTTCCGTTTCAAATCCATCATCACCAAGCGCACGATCAAGATCGAGCGAGATAACATCGAGCAGCTCTGCATCGTTCAACTCAGAAAGCATAACTTCTCGTTCAGATTTCATGATCGTATCAACCAAGGGACGCTTTTGTTCAATAATTGCATCAATTTTTTCCTCAATTGTACCACGACATATAAATTTGTGAACCAACACATTTCTTTTTTGACCAATCCGATATGCCCGATCTGTTGCTTGATTTTCAACTGCCGGATTCCACCAACGGTCAAAATGAATAACGTGAGATGCATTAGTAAGGTTTAATCCCGTTCCGCCTGCCTTAAGCGATAATACAAAGAATGGTGGCCCATCCTCGCTCTGAAACTCTGCAACCAACTTTGCCCTATTTTGAAGAATTGTTTGCCCATGAAGCTCAAGACCAGGTCTACCAAAAATAGTGGTAAGAAATGCAGATAATGTTGATACAATTTCGCGAAATTGTGTGAAAATAAGCACCTTTTCGTTTTTTTGAGCAATGATAGTACATAGCTCTTTCAAACGAATAAATTTGCCACTCGCATCTGCCTGGTATTGATTGTGCCCAAGCCACTGATTTGGGTGATTACAAATTTGCTTTAACCGAATCAGGTACGCAAACACCAGTCCTCTGCGTTTTATGCCATCAACCTCACTTGCCAGGATGCTAGCAAGCTCATCAACCGATTTTTGGTACAAAGCTGCTTGATGTTTGGTAAGTGTACAATATGCCGCTAACTCGGTTTTATCGGGCAAATCATCGATTATGCGTTTGTCACTTTTAAGCCGTCGTAAAATATACGGACTTACCAATCGCTGAATGGCAGAATGGGCTATTTTCTTGCGTTCATCATCATCGGTATTGATTAATGTGGCAAATTTTTTACTTGATCCCAAAAGACCGGGTGCAACAAAGTCAAACAATGACCACAAGTCGAGCAAACTATTTTCTATGGGGGTACCTGTTAAGGCATATTTAACGTATCCATTCAATTCCTTAACGGCTCGCGTTTGCTTGGCGTTTGGATTTTTGATTGCTTGCGCCTCGTCTATAATAATCATATCCCATACAACAGCTTGTAAAAATGGTAGCTTGCTGACCAATCCATAGGTGGTTATAACTAGATCAACACCTTGTAGATCCGGGGTCTTGGTTGCATCTAAAGTTCTTTGGGAGCTATGTGCAACTAGATAACACAAAGTTGGAGCAAATCGTTTAATTTCTGACAACCAGTTCCCCAAGAGAGATGCAGGCACGATAAGAAGGTGCTTTTTGTTACTGTATTTTTTTTGTATAACCAGCAAATGAGATATAATTTGAATTGTCTTACCAAGGCCCATGTCATCGGCTAAGCAACCACCAAGTTTCATGCCGTAGAGTGTCCAAAGCCACATCACTCCCTGTAACTGGTAAGGGCGCAATTGCGCCCTTAAACGTTCAGCCAAGATATCGTTAATTGCTTGATTGTTGCACAAGTCTGGATTGCGTATAAATGCCAAAATTTCTTGCAGGCGATCCCCCTCAATAATCGTCGACCATGCGGCAACATCTTCGGTTGAAACCTGTGATTTAGATGAATCATTAATACCTGAAAGCATCCGCAAGCTTTCAGCCAACGACACACCATGCTTAACATATTTTTTCCAGTGCTCTAAGACTTGCTTGAGCTTTGCGTTATCAAATTCCAGCCATTGCCCACGTATACGTACTAGATTGTCTTGACCAGCTAAAATATTCTCAAGCTCTTCTACGGAAAACGTATCTCCGCCTGGCAAAGCAACATGCATATCAAAGTTCAGTAACGAATCAAGACCAGCAAGAGCTTGAGATTGTCCACCAACTTTTACCGTGATTGTCGGTCGTGGAGGGTTTTTTGTGCTCCACCAGCTTGGTATGCGAATTGTAATTCCGGCAGTCTCAAAAATTGGAACATCCTTAAGAAACAAATATGCTTGAGGAGCAGTCCAGGCGGTTGGTCGAAAGATTTCACCACGTTTTATAAGTCCAGATAAAAAGTTGCTCTTTTCAGCTGCCTTTTGGATGGGTACTAATAGCTTGACAAGCAATGAGTTTCTATCTTGAGAGGGACTTTCCTGCAATATGCGTCCCAGAGGGATATGCAATAAGGGTGAGTTGCTGTCTGTACTTGAGGCATAGGTAGCCAGGAAAGCAAAGGGATGATCATCACTATGTTTCTGTTCTGCCAAATGAAAACAAACTATACCATCAAATGCTTGCGATAACCTTTGAGTCGTTGTGCTCATCAATCTTTCATGTTGGATTAAATTTTAAAGGAATTTACAGTACCATGCCGATGTCGCCATAAAAATATACCCAATTATCACTAAAAATGCGAGCGCTAAGACCTCCAAAAAAACAACTCTTGAGCTTTGGGTCCATCAAAATAACAGACTCTAAACTCACTACGTCTTCATCTGAAAGAAGCTTTTTAAGCGCTTTAAAATCTTTTTTGATACTTATCGACTTACATTTTTGTAATAACTTGCCGTTGCAGTATCAAGATTTGAAAGGGAGATAAGATCTGGATCAACACCATTAAAATTTGGTGGACAATTAATCACCGTACAATTATAGACAAATGCGGCTAATCCGCCTGATGCGCCGCTAACATCAATTCCGCCACCACCACACGCAGCTATCTTGCATGATTGTATAAGAATATCTGCAAGAGGATCTGCTGATGATGCACTTATGCCAATACCTGCTGCAGTTTCTATACGGCTATTTTCAATAGTGATTTCATTACTTATAGTACCGCCAATAAGAATCCCGTTTGAGTTAGGATTTGAAATAGTAGCTTGAGAGATGGTGACGAATTTAGAATCAATCAAAGAAATGCCTTCTGCCCGCGCCCCATTGATAATGGCATTATTAATAGCGACACTTACTCCATTGGTAATATCAATACCAGACCCATTTGAGCCATTAATAGTGCAATTACGTATAGTTATATTGGTACTTAGAGTTGCACCGCCCAGAAGAATTCCGGCGCCTCCTGATGATTTGATAGTAGTACCGTCCACGCTTATTCTTTGAACATTGCTCATATCGATGGCCGTATTGTTAGACCCAGATATAGTGCATCCACTAATATCAACATCCGAAGTCGTTCCAGTCATCAATACACCCTGAGCACCTGATGCTACAATCTTACAATCCGAAAAAGTAATATTTTGAGCATTAGACAAAGTAAGACCAGTATTGCCTGCACCTACAAAAGCTGAACTTAAGATAGCAACAGAGTTCGCATTATTGAACAACATAGCATCCGATCCACAGGAATTTATATTGGTATTGTCTATCGTAACATTTTGAGCATTAGACAAAGTAAGACCCCTGTTTCCAGCGCCAACAAGAGTTGAATTCAAGATAGCGGCAGAGTTCACATTGTTGAACAACATAGCGTCCGATCCGCAAGTATTTATATTGGTATTGTCTATCGTAACATTTTGCACATTAGACAAAGTAAGACCACTGTTTCCAGCGCCAACAAGAGTTGAATTCAAGATGGAAATAAAATCAACATTGTTGAACAACATAGTATCCGACCCAGCAACGTTTATGCTGGTATTCTCTATCGTAATATGTTGAGCATCATCAATTTCTATACCAACAGTGCCAACACCCGTGATAGCACTATTGAGGATGAGTATGTTGTTGCTAGTAGGAGTATTAATGAGAATTCCTTGCGCTCCCGTAGAATTAATATTGATATTATTCATCGAAATATTTTGGCAATTAGCAATGAAGATACCTTGATTGACCATACGAAGCATCTCGCAATTAAGCAGCTGAACACTGTTGACGTTATTCATAGCAACAGCAGTATTTTGACAATCACAAAAATGGCAATTTACAATATCCCATTCTGCTGAAGTACCCTCAAGCTTAATAGCGGTATCCCCGCCGTCGGCAAAGAAGCAATTGTCTACTAAAGACGGTATTGCAGAGCTAGTTGCATGGATGCCTAACAGGTTAAATCTAAAAAGACAGTTTCTTACGTATGCGCCCACAGATAAGGCATTAAACTCTATAGATGTGCCCAATGCAATAAAGCTACAATTGGTTATGCTTGTAGGAAAGGAGTTCCCTATGACAATACCCGTCGTTCCCAAAAATCCTTCTGATGCAAAGATAATGTCTTTTGCTTCAATTATATATCCTTCCACCAACACAAATGAGCCAGTTGCAAGAAGCGCACCGCCACCAATTAACAGGGTAGGAGAATCCGCCTCAATCATAGTCGCCTGACTTGATTGAAAAACATGACACGCAAGATTTATAGTGGCCGGTGATAAATCGGGAACAGCTACTGTAATGGCCGACGCTGTCCCTGTATATTTAATCTCTTCGCCAAGCGAATAGATTCCACCGGTGGTAATGGTAATAGGAAGATCTGTATTGCGCAGTACGGATCCGGCACAGTTACTGCCTTGAATTTCGTTGAGCTGGGTCCAGATTGATGTCCCGATACCTGAAACGCCATTGAGGGGGTCACATACTACCGCCACCAAACCCTGACTGTATATGAACATGGCACATATAAACAATAAGAAGGATCTTGCTCGATTATTACAATACACAACGTTGAGCTTTATAAAGAATATATAAATACTTTTCACCAGGATCTCCTTATAATTACTTTCTAATGTTAAAAGCATCATAGCACCTCGCATCCAAAAACCAAGCAGTCATATTCTTCAATTAAGCAACAGATGAATTTTTATTGATTATAATGCACGTCAATGTGCCTTTTGATGGCCCCATTGACCATTAATTGCGGTAAATCGCATATGCCAAGCGGTTGTGCTATATGCTTGACTTCATCCAACTTTTTTGGAATGCAAAAGCTTATAATGTGGTCACAAGTCTCTATCGGTAATACGGTCAGGCCACTCCTAAGCAATACGCAATTTCGCACTAAATTTCTACGATCTCGAAAAAGCAAGAGGAGCTCCTTAAGTATGTATGCTCGTTTTTTATAAGCTTCCGCACTCATGTCTTCAGCCAAATCACTTTGATAGTAGAACAAGCATTCTTTTTTTCTCTGTAACTCTAAGCTATTTATCGTATTCAAATAATTTATCTTTAAATGGTCTAAAGGAGAACGCCAAGAACTACTAGGGTAAAAATCTTTTAAGGTCTGAGTACTGGGAGTAAAACGCATATCAGCCCAACATCGTAATAATATCTTTACAATCGATGGCGCAGAAGGGGTAACATGAGTAACAGCAATAGAAAGTGCTGTGCGAAGACTAGAAGGAGAAGGCCAACATGTGTCGCTGACAGGTGGCAAAAGAATGTCAATATCTTCAGGTTTTTTCAAATGTCGAACAACGCGCTCCATGGTTTCGCCATTTCCATACGCGGCAGCGAAGTGCAACGGAATTGTCAGATGTTCCTTATGTGCTTGAAAAAAGGCATGCAATAAAGTAGGCGAGCAAGCACCGTGTGGGTCTGATTTCAAATGGTCATCTGTTGTTTCAAGATCGCCAGTTAATATGCCTGTCTGAGCAAAACTTAAGCCTGCCAACGACGTACCGACCCACGGTGTTCTACTAACCGATGTATCCATACCCATAGCATTAGGCGCTAGTAGCATAACAGTAATGATAACAAAAAAATTCATAAGAGCATCCTATAAATGAACAAGTAGTAATGTTTAACGTAAAACAATGCTTATCATAGCGTTTCTCCAACCAAAAACAAAATATAAAAAGTCAGCAAATTGGCAAGTGGTACATTATTGTTAATTGCGCAGATAATTATGCCAAAAATATGTTCGATGTCAGAGCACAATAATAAGCTTCGGTGATGCAGCAATAAATACTCATTCGGCCTATTTTGTATTTTTTTTAAAAAAAAATAATAAGCTTTACACTTCATAAATATATCCTTAAAATAACGTTGTTCATTTTTATACATTATCTACATAATTGTTTTTACTCAGAGGTGATTAATGTTTTCGTTTCAAAAAAATTTTGTTCCCTTCTTTATGTTGCTGGTCTTCCACCATGCATTATCAGGAATGGGGGCTGCTTCTTCGCACACGCCAATAGACTCTCTTTTATTAGAAACCCTAAATCAGGACTTCTGCAAATTATTAAAAAAGGATGGGACAACGTACGAGCAGGTAGAACAATGCATCAACACCACGCGCCCAAACATAAATTGTTATTCCAATGATGATAAACAGATGACCCCCTTGCACATACTCATGAGTAAGGCAACCAAGATAACACGTGAGTGCGTTAAGCTTTTGTGTTTGTTGCACGCTGACAGAAATGCTCCGATACTCGCTCCAAAAAAGATGGGCTGGACGCCTTTGCATTGTGCTGTTCGCAGTCGGCAGGATCTAGGAGTCTTCGAAGATTTTATTAACATGGGAGCAAATCCAAATCAACAAAATGCCATTGGTGATACGCCTCTCCATCTATTGCTCAAAAAAGCTAAGCCTGAAGACTTTGAAGATTTAGATGAAGAGGATGAAGAAGATCAGAATCCTATTCAGAACCCTGTAGAAAGTGCTGACTTTGCAATTTACAAATTATTAAGCGGCTGCACAAAGCTTTCCATTCAGAATCAGGCCGGAGATACACCACTTCATCTTGCCACTGCAGCCCACTACAATGACCAGAAAGACTGGCTAAAGGTTTGCGTACCTTTAATGACACAAGCGGCTATTAATTTACCAAACGAAAAAGGTTTGACACCTCTTGCCAGCTGGTGTAAATCTTTCGCAGCTTCAGACAGTTTTGCAGCTTTAAACAATGCGGATAATTCACTTGAAACGATTAATCAGCGGTGCAGTTACGCGCAAGTAATTTTGGTTTTCAAATCCAAAGGTGCAGTTGAAGACACTATCGACAAACAAGGTCAACTGCCAATAGAATACCTGCTACAGACGCCAAAAAGTATTTCTAGATTTTCAGAAATACTTTCGGCTTTAGTCGTTCCGTATAATATTTACGAGCCGATTGTGATTAATGATGCCGGAGAGAAAGCTACATTACATGACCAAGCAGTGTGCTTTGGCCCTAACCGCTTTGGAGTAAACAAGATTGTTGCACTGAGGCATAAACAGAATACCACGCGATTAATTAAATTGTTTCCTGTATATAGGCAGTTTAAAACGGAGTATGGTCACGAAGTTGCCAGCGCACTGATCAAAGCCATAGATAATGAAATTCATGGAAAAAAGAAAACCGAATGGGACAGCATAGTAGAAAAGCACCAATCTTTTGAGAAAGTAAAGCAATTGTTTACCCAAAAACTATCTGAAAATATCAATAAAAAAAGAACTTTAGCGATTGAGGATCAACCGTTGTCGCAGGAAAAGCGTCAAAAATTGCCTCACCCCGAGCAGCTTTAATAGTTTATATGTTCTCTCTTATCTTCATGGCTAGCTTTTGCTAGCCATGAAGTCAGAATATTGACTCTCAAAATGTCATCGCACTGATGACAGGTTGGTAACTACATACATTTCAGTGGTACAGCAATAAATACTCATTCGGCCTATTTTGTATTTTTTTTTAAAAAAAATAATAAGCTTTACACTTCATAAATATATCCTTAAAATAACGTTGTTCATTTTTATACACTATCTACATAATTGTTTTTACTCAGAGGTGATTAATGTTTTCGTTTCAAAAAAATTTTGTTCCCTTCTTTATGTTATTGGTCTTCCACCATGCATTATCAGCAATGGATGCTCCTTCTCGGTACAAGCCAATAGCGTCTCTTGTAGAAGTCTTAAAAAACGATGACAATCAGGCATTCTGCAAATTGTTAAACAATGAGGCAACAACATATGAGCAGGTAGAACAATGCATCAACACCACGCGCCCAAACATAAATTGTTATACCAACGATGATGAACAGATGACCCCTTTGCACATACTCATGAAAAGGCAAAGCGCAATAACACTTGCATGCGTTGAGCTTTTGTGTTCGTTGGATGCTAACCCAAACGCTCCGATACTCGCTCAAGAGAGGAAGGACTGGACACCTTTGCATTGTGCTGTTGAGAATATGCTGGATCTAGGGGTCTTAGAAGGACTCATTGAAATGGGAGCAAATCCAAATCAACAAAATGCCATTGGGGATACGCCTCTCCATCTATTGCTAAAACGAACTCATCCTGAAGACTTTGAAGATTTAGATGAAGAAGATGAAGGTGATCAGAATCCTATAGAAAGCGCTAAATTCGTAACTTACAAATTATTAAGCCACCATACAAAGCTTTCCATTCAGAATCAGGCCGGAGATACGCCACTTCATCTTGCCGCTGCAGCCCACTACAATGACCAGAAAAACTGTCTAAGGGTTTGTGCGCCTTTGACCACACAAGAAATTATTAATTTACCAAACAAAGCAGGCTTGACACCTCTTGCCATCTGGTGTAAATCTTTTGCAGCTTCAAACAGCGAAGGTGATTCGCTTGGAACAATTAATCAGCAATGCGATTGCGTGCGACCCGCTACATTTTTCATTTCCAAAGATGCAAATATAAACATTATCGACAAACAAGATCGACGACCAATAGAGTACCTGCTACAGGTGCCACGAAACATTCCCAAATTTGAAGCAATACTTTCTTTGCTCGTCCCGGATGATATTTACAAGCCATTTGAAGTTGGTGGTGCCGAAGGTCTCAAAGAAAAAATTACATTATATGATCTGGCCAAACGTTTTTCTAAGCGAGTTGGGTGGAAGGAGATAACCCTCAATGGACGATTTGGATGGAAAGATCTTGTCATAAGAAGGCATAAAGCCAATACCAACCGATTGGTAAATTTTTTGCCTTCTTATGTACAATGTAGGAAAGATTTGGGTTTTGCATTGGCCGATGATGCTATGAGAAAATGTGATAACACAGCTTCCTATAACAAAACCATAATAACAAAATGGAACATTGTAAAACAACATCCATCGTTTGCTTCCAGCCTACAAAGCTTGCTTGACAACGAGCAATCTGGAGGCAGTGGTAAAAAAAGAACTTTGGAGATTGATGATCAATCGTTGTCGCAGAAAAAACATCAAAGATTGGCTCGCCCCAAGAAGCTTTAATAGTCTATATATATTTTGTTTCATGGCTAACAAAAGCTAGCCATGAAACAAAATATTGAGTCTCAAAATGCATCGCACTGAAATTGTTGTAAAATTTAGTAATCTGCCTTGTCAAGATACTTAAGAGATCGTATATCAAATGCAGGCTGCTGCTCTGCAAGCATCGTTTTTATCTGCCCAACGGTCCTTTTTTCTTTTTCAATTATACCGTTCACAGGCCCCCTAAAAAATGCAGTAGTTGGATTGGCATCCCCATCATGACTATAGCAATCGTAAACCGTTGCATAAGAGTCCTCTTCGCATTTTTTCATTATTGCTTCAAGCAAACTAGAGACCACATCGGAAATCTTAATGCTATCGATAAACAATAACGTCTTATGTTCCATAGGGCAAAAATCATCTGTTGCTGATTGGATCGCCGCTAATCGTTCTTTAAGACATAGTCTCGTAACATATTGGCTACCATACGATACGAGTCGAAACGGAAACCCGCGCCTACACAAATCGTTTTCTTTTTTTTCACGTTCTTTTTCTGCACTTAACAACCGCTGCTTGGCAACCTTTTTTGCATCAGCAACCATATGTTTAAAGTAGTACCATATCTGCTCTTGAAAAAGAGTGTGCGCTATCCCTAAAAGTCTCTCTTTGCGGTCGGTCACAGCGGTCAAATATTTTATAGTGCGATAACGAAATCGCGGTAGCACCTGTTGAACATTCTGAAACCTTTCAAAATCTCCAGCATTAATATACGATTTCAGTAATTGGACAACATTGTCGTAAGTTATTACAGAGACACGAAGAGTGTCGCAGTCCTGCTGATTAGGGGTAATAATACCATTAACAATCATTGCATTTTCATGCCCAAATCCACCCAAAATAATCATTGCACTTGCATATCTACTACATACACCCAAGCTGAGCAAAATCGTCCACAATAACATCTTCATTGCCAACCTCTAAACGTAAAAACTATCAACGCTATCCCCACAACTACAAAACTATAAGCCATTTTGTTTTGATTTAAAAATAATTATCTCCTTTTTGCACGGCATCAATATTTGGCATAACGGCAACAACATCTTGTAACTTCAATATTTTATTTATACAATATTGTTCAATCGTATTGCACATACGAAGATATAACTCTTTTATTTTATTTGAATAGATTGGATCTGCGTGTATTACACTATCACTATTAAACACTATCTGCTTGCTATCGCTATGTTGTCCAGTTCATTATTTGGTATGAAGCATAATAAAACGCCTTTTACAATCTATCAAGCCTGTGAGGGGGGGCACACGAGTACATTAACAGAATTTATACGTAATAAGGCAGATCTAAATAAATACTCCCCTACTGGCAAATCACCCTTAGGCATTGCAATAGAAAATCGCCAAGCCAACATAGTAAAGCTACTCATTGATGCTAAAGTTGACGTCAATTTGCCATCTCATTATCGATGGATTTTTTCATTAACCCCATTGCAGATCGCAATGTCTATGCCAAATAAAAAGATAATACAAATGCTTCTGACCGCAAACGCTAACACACATCTAAAAGAACCTACAGATGGATTTACAGCACTTCACATAGCTGTCACCTATTTTCTCCCAAGCCAGGATTTATCAGATCCGAATGGCTTTGACCCAGAATGTTTCAAAACATTACTTTTACACGAAGAATTAGATCCTAATGTAGCAGATAGCAAGTCTGAAGGCACACCATTTTGGTGGGCATGCAGGTCTGGCAATCTAGATGCAGTAAAAATGTTATTAGATTGTCCAAACCTTTAGGTAACCAACACTATACGTTGTAGTTTGTCGAATACATGTCACACAGATTATTTTTATCCTCAAAATCAGAATCTCGCCATGCCCTGTTGCGTATGTCAGGAATACCATTTGTAACTATTGACCAAAGCGCTGATGAATCTAAGTGCAACTGGGCTTTGCCGCTCAATGAAGTTGTCACACACATAGCACTATTTAAAATGAAACATGCTATTCTGCCTTTTGGCCACTTTGACGAGCAGATTGCTTATGTCCTTACTGCTGACACACTCACGCAAGATGCAGATGGAACTATTCATGGAAAACCTCTTAATAGAGATGACGCACGAGAGATGATTCGTCTTTCTGGCAGTGGAAATACAGCTGCTACCGCTTTCTGCATTGAAAAAAGAATATGGTCAGCCAACCAATGGAATGTCATAGAGACATCCACAGAATGCGTTAATGCCTTTTATCGATTTATAGTTCCAGAGCAGTACTTAGATGATTACCTTAATCGTAGTCCAAGTATTAGTTGTGCAAACGCTACCTCTATTGAAAATTTTGGGTTACAGTTCCTTAAAGATGTACACGGATCATACACAACAATTCTTGGGCTACCCTTATTTGAGCTGCGCGAAGCGCTGGAAAAAATCGGCTTTATAACCAACAAACATTAGTTCAAAATTGTTTGATTAGTAGGCTTCCAACGACGCAAAAGCTCTTCATAAAGCAACTCTTTTGGACTGGCTTGCGGATTGTTTTCACTTTTTGTTGTTGCTTTTTCAAGGCTATACTGCACCATTTCATCATTGCATTCATTGGAATCTATCTTGTCAATCGAGGGCATCAGATTTTGCGTATGAGCTTTAACTCGCACACGATCCTGAATGGTACTCGTTAAAATATTTTCAAGCATTCCGAAAAATTCAACTACTGTATCATGTATATCTGTCGGATTATTGAGCAACCTGCCCATAGCATTCATTTTGTCAAACTCTTTTTCAAGCCCAATACTACAAGCTTTTGCAATGACTTTTTTCAATTTTTTTTCATCATGATCTACCAACCAACGCAGCAAAATAAGAAGTTCGTATGACAACATGAACTGCGCCTGTAATTCTTTATTGGGAAAATTGTTATGTGCCATGTAAAATCCTTTCATTACATTGTTAAAATGCGATTTTTATATACTTAAAAAGCGGCCTGGCTTCATGAAATTACGTGTGATGCATAAGTTTTGCCGCTAAAAATTGCAGACGCGCTACTCGCTTAAAAAGCGGTGGATGGGTAGAAAATAAATTAACCCAATTTCTACCAGTCAATGGGTTAACTATAAATAAACTACTCGTTGCTGCATATTTTGATTCATTTTTATTCAAGTTCACATCATACGAATTTTTCTCTAATTTTTCCAATGCGCTTGCTAAAGCAAGCGGATCGTTGCAAGAGCATGCTCCTGTTTCATCAGCATCATATTCGCGCGATCGTGAAATAGCCAACTGCATTAAGGTAGCCGCAATGGGCATAACGATTGCCAAAAGTAACAAAAGGATTGGATTAGAACTACTACGGCGATCCTTACTAGACCCCATCGAACCCCAAAACGCAGTATATTGTGCCATCTGAGCCAAATAGCTAATAGCTGTGGCAATTGTCGCAGCTATAGTAGCTACCAAAATATCTCTATTTTTGATATGTGAAAGTTCATGAGATAGAACTCCACGCAACTCACGACTTGTTAAAAGATCCAAAATTCCTGTAGTAATAGCAATTGAGCCATTTTTTGGAGATCTTCCCGTAGCAAAAGCATTTGCCACGGGCGTTTTTATAATCCATAATTTTGGTATTGGCATATGCATTAATGTGCATAGCCCCTCAACCATCTCGTAAATATGACGGTACTGTAGCTTATCAAGCGGCTGAGCCTTGTAGATAGCAAGAACAATTTTATCAGAAAAAAAATAGACAATGCCGTTCATGAGCAACGCCATAACAAGCGCTATTTGAAGACCCGCATAACCACCAACAAGCTTGCCCAAAAACATCAATATGGAGGCCAGTCCGCTCAAAAGTAATACCGTTTTTATACCATTAAATGAAATCATAATAACCCTTTTTAATCATGTTCATCATATTTGACGTTCCACTTGGCCAAAAAAGCTTTAGTGTCAGACAATAGTGATTTTTGATTGTTTGTATACTGTTTTTGTTGCAGGTTAATAAGTTTTTTGGCTCTGACTTGCACCTTCTCTTTGGCGCTTTCAACCCGTCTATCAAGTTCATTTTGCGTGTTTTCAAATACCTTATTCATATCTTTTTGAAGACGTCCTATCTGTTTTTTAAGTTTTAGAATCATCTCCACACCTGCAAGATTGATGCCTAGCTCATGGGTTAAGTAAATAACCTCCTCTAACTTATTTATGTCTTCTTCTGAAAATAAACGCGTATTGCCATCCGATCTGGCAGGAGTTATAAGTCCTTGCTTTTCGTACAACCTAACGGTCTGCTGATGTACTGAAAACATCTTGGCAACAGCAGAGATTGAGAAAAAACCTTTTTTTCTTTTTAATTTTGTCACTTGCGCTCCTACCGCTACCTGTACCTATAAGCAGTTGTAGAGTGTTAACGATATTGCACTATATGTACCACGCAGTATAGCAAGTTGTTAATAAAAAATCTTGATATAGATAAAACTTGTTTTGATAAATTTCAATTAGAATTTTTGTCACCCGGTTTTTGCCAAACAAACAGTATGGTACATATAAGCAATAAAATCGTTAGACAATTTGATTTTAGCTGGCTCAGCAGAGTGCCTGGAGCCGTATACAATATAACTACCTTATAACCTAACGTTAAATAGCTCGTTTTTCGTACAATTTGACAATTTGACCTATTTTGATAATATATAAAATATAGTCCTTATATATGAATAATTATTTTGAAGGCACATAACATGAATATACTAAAAAAGAATTTTATAATCAGCTTTTTCGTAGTCTTTGTCGCCATTGCTCATACAATTCCCCTACAAGCCGATGATGAAGAAGAACAACCACCAAAATTTTCACCTTGTCTTCGACCAGCCATCTTGTTTGACCAGTCCAGAGTGTTTCACAATAAATCATACGCGTACGCTCTCGCCCAGGAAGGTTTTTTTATTGAAGGTGTTAATATGGACGGAACGCCTTTGATTCAAGTGGATCCTAAAATTGATTCAGAAGCCCTGGACCACGCATTTGAAAGAGAGTTTATCAAGCAATGGCAGCTGATGTGCGCAAAAGAGCTTGTTTGCAATTCGGTCATACCGTTCGCGATTCCCCCCTGTGTCATATATGCAGTGTACCGTGGCGTAAAAACATTAATGACATCAGAGACCTTCTCCAACGCCCTTGCTACCGCCACAAATTCATCAAACAACAACATTCAAAGGCCCAGCGCAACCAACCCTCAAAAAAAAATGAATGAATGGACAATATTTGAAGCAATACAAGAGGGTACGGCCAGAGGACTGGCCTTAGGGGCAAGCATTGGAACAGACGATTTTAACCCCAAGAAGTTTTTTACCGACAAACCGTCAAGAATTAGCTTTGATAAGCTTCCCGTTTTTGCCAAAAATGCTGGGAGCATGGCTTCATCACTTTTGACTGTTAAAAATGATAAAGGGCAGGACGAATTCTCATTTAAAGGTCTAGCAACTAGCGTAGGCGGTCTTGGCGCTGCATCAATAGTCACTACGATAGGCTCCCTTTTTTACGCAAAACAGTTGACTAAATACTACACTACAGGATTAAACGCATTTTCAATGATGTGTAGCCCTACTCGAGAGCCCTTGTATGTCTATTGTCGTCAATACGCCATTAACAAACGACTCTTGAACTTTTTGGATAACAGCGAAGATCAGCGTTTGTATAGTGAATATGGAAGAATTCCATACATTGAAGAGGCATTTATATCCGGAAATACTAATGTTATAAAGTCATTTTTGTCAGTACCAACCAAAAGCAAAAGGCCAGATTTTGATATGGATGAAGCATATCGATGTTTTGATCTTTACTCGCAACAAGCACAACAAATATTGATGCGTACATGCGTCAACCACATAGAATCGTATCAAAGCACAATTGGCATTAATAGTAAATCGCGTGAATTTTTAAACCTTGTTTCTCCTCCAGGAGTTGGTAAAACAATGCTTGCACGCACAATGGCACGATTGATTGGTGTTCCTGTAGAAACAGTCTGTTTGGCTGATGGAACTATTGAAAAAATATTTGGATCTTCCGAAAATCCCGGATGGATTCTAGAAGCAATGGGTCGCCTTGGGTCAAGAAATGGCATACTATTTTTTGACGAACTTGACAGAGTAACAGATGATAGAAAGCTATTGTCCGTTTTATTGCCATTCTTAGAACCTAGCGAAAAGAAATTTTATAGCCCCTATCTGCAGCGCACTATTGATGTAAGCCACTTATTAATCATAGTTGCCGGAAACTTTTCATTTAAAGATCCAGCATTACTGAGTCGTTTTCATGCATTAAAAACCGTTCCTTTAAATATCGTTAATCCAAGCCGACTTGGAAAAATTGTAACGGAAGATTACTTATATTCAAAATTACTCCCCTATGAGCGCGAATTGTTATCAAACAACCTCAAGGAGCAGTGGGCTCAGCAGGTCAGTCAGTACGTCTCTGACTGAGCAGGATTACGGGTCCTTTCGTGACGCTCAAGCCAAGCTTGACACTCTCATAGGCGATTGGCGGGTTGAAAGATGGGCCGCGACACACGGCCGCACCTAAAAATAACAAATTTCAACATTAAGGCTTGAGCTATTCCACACTAACAGCGTTTCCATAAAACTGTTGCTTCATACCAACTTTTTTATGCAACAAAAGCCCATTGGTTAAAAGAGCCGCAACGATAACCAATACCATGCCGACCATGATATAGTCATTGAGGTCTAACCTAAACGTATTCAAACATTTTATTTTTTTTACGGACGGCTTCATCTTGCCATACATATCAGTATTCAGCATGTGTATCCTCAAATTTGGTCAACTCCTTGGTAAAGTTTAAATACACAGTACCTGTTGGCCCATTTCGTTGTTTTCCTATGATCACTTCTGCCTGCATTGGGCGCTCTGTATCCGTATTGTATACTACCTCGCGATATAAAAACATAATAACATCTGCATCCTGCTCTATTGCGCCAGACTCTCGTAAATCAGACAAGATTGGACGTTTTTCCATGCGACTATCTACAGCTCTGGAAAGTTGTGACAGTGCAATAATCGGAACATTAAGCTCTTTTGATAAAGCTTTGAGCGAGCGAGATATTTCTGATACCTCCTGATGCCTATTTTCATGTTTACGAACAGAATAAAGTAACTGCAAGTAGTCGATGATGATCAACTGAACATTATGTTCGGCTTTTAGACGCCTTGCCTTTGCTCTTAACTCATTAATGTCAAGCATTGCAGTATCATCTATTAAAATTTTTGTTTGCGACAAGCGAGCCGCAGCGTTAGTGAGCCCAACCCATTCTTGCGAACTAAGAGTCGCATTACGTATATTTTGGTGCGGTATTGATGAAAGAGAAGATAACAATCTCAAAGTAAGTTGCTCGCCTGACATTTCCAAAGAAAAGACTCCAACCACGACACCTGCCGCAGAAGCATTTTCTGCAATACAGAGCGCAAGTGCTGTTTTACCCATAGATGGACGAGCGGCAAGCACAATAAGGTCGCTTTTTTGAAAACCGGAAGTCATCTGGTCCAAGCGTTGATAACCGGATGCTATACCAGTTACACCCTTGCTATGCGTTTTTATATCAGACAGATGTTGAAACGTCTTTTTTAACCAAATATCAATCTGTACAAACGAATTTTTTGTACGCTTATTTGTAATTTCAAAAATTATTTTTTCCGCCGAGTCAAGCACTGAGCCTATGCCATCTTCATTTTGCCTATAACATTGAGTAATAATTGCAGAGGCAGAACTGATAAGTTGTCGCAACGTTGCTTTTTCTTTAAGGATGTGAGAATGTTGCTCAATCAATCCTACCGATGGTAAATCCTCTTGCAAACCGATCAGATACGTAAGTCCACCAACCGACTCAAGAAGGTTTTTTTTTGACAGTTCATCCTGAAGAGTTATCAAATCAGGACGCTTATTGCGCCCAACAAGCTCAGAAATAGTCTGATAAATTATTCGATGGCTAGGCAGATGAAAATCGTCAGATAGCAATAGTTCGGACACAAGGACAAAATGTTCATCATTTAACAGTAAAGCACCTAGAATTGATCGTTCAGCCTCTATGCTTACCGGCAACTTCAACCCCTTCGACACGGAAAGAGTTGATGGGGAAAAAGTATCCGCACTCACATTGTTCTCTGTCAAGGTGTTCATATAAACGTCCAACTATCAATCAAAGCTGTTTAGATTTAGATTATATTTATTCGGGCAGTATATGCACTTGCAGCGTCGGCTTTAAACGAGAGGTTAACTTGATAACAACTTCAAAGTTGCCTTTGCTTTTAATCGCCTTAGCAAACTCCACTTGACTCTTTGCAACCATTATCCCCTGCTTTGCCAGACCCTCAACTACATCGTGCGCATTGATTGCGCCATATAATTTCCCATCATCATGCATCTTCTTTTTTAAAGATAATTTGATTACCTTTATTTTTTCTGCAAGCAACGAAGTTTGAGTAGCGATTGCTTCCTTTTTGTATTCAACTTTTTTGTGGTGAGTAAGAAAGCTAGATTCATTGTTAGCAGTAACTTCCTTGGCTAGCTGTCTAGGAAGCAGATAATTTCTGGCGTATCCATCCTCGACCTTTTTAATCTCTCCTGCCAAGCCAACATGCACTATGTCTTTAAGTAAAAATACTTTCATAATAAAATCCTATCATGCGTAGAAGTGATCAAATAGGTTCGCTGGTTTTTTTGAGCATAAAGGAACCATGCGTTATTGAAAATAAGTGTAGCAAAGATCTTTCTAAAATCAAAATCCTACTTGTCCGGCAAATATGTTACCTGGCCATAGCCAACCATTCGTACATCAAAAAAACCAAAGGCTGGAAGGTTGATAAGCTATTATCTTTGATTTAACATTAGGACCACCATACGTATCTTAGCATTTACCAGTCACACTAAAACGATAAAGGAAATACAATGAAAATAGTACTGATGTTGGCAAGTATTACCTACTGTACCATGCCTTATGCTGCACAAGACTCTAATATTCATCGCACAACACAAGCATACAACACAATCACATTACCAGCGGCTGGGGTTTTAGAGGAGCGTCTTTTTCAAGAAGAGGCAATAAAGGCTTTTTGCCAAAAAACCAACCTCATCAAACAATTGGCAAACCTAAAAGGCCACCCAACCGGAGTTGTTCAGGTTGTCGAAATAGGCTTGTTTCGATATAAGCATATGTCAACAAAGCATTTTGATCTGTCGCCTCACAGGCATACGATTATTGAACGAATCTTGCAAGATCACCCAGAAGCAATAGAGGACCTAAAAGCACGACGACTTTTATCGTAATAGATAACATTGAATATCAAAGGATAATACATGCGCCAAAGCTTTAATCCATACTTTTCATGTACGTCGCTCATCACACTTGCCCTTGTGTCGACTACATTCACATCTCTCTTGCCGTGCCAAGTGGTATTATCTCCAAAAGAAAAAATGCACATGATAGCGAAAACAATGGCCAATGCTGATGCAATACAGATGCCAACAACCGATACATTGTGGCAATACCTTAAAGATCAAGGGTTAGATGCTATCGTAAGAGGTACAGACGTAGTTGAAGATTTAGCCGAAAAAAAATGGCACCCTGTATCCATAGTCACGATGATAGAGTTGTATCTCTTAGAGCATAAGAAATCTATTAAAGAGAGTAACCCTTCACAATGCGAAGCTATTGATGAGGGCAAAACGAAGATAATACGGACACTCTTGCAAGATCACCCAGAAATACTAAAAAAACTCGAATCAAAAGGACTTTTGGGTCTATAAACATCACAAATAGCCATTGCAAGGGTAGTCACGCGGTAAATAATGGCAAAAATCAGCCATAGGAAGCTCCATAGAAACTATTAGCACAAAATCTTGTCTTTTCCAATAGAATAATCTATACTCCTATATGAGTAATAATCTTTTTTTTGCATTATTCAAATTGCATATGGAGTAACCGCTATGATTAATAAACAATACGCTTTTGCAATAGTAAAATCTCTTTTTGTATGGCTTGCTGTGGTGTTTGGAGTGGCTGATATATGTGCTAGTCAATCACCAAGCGATTCCACAAGAAAAGTCTCATTTAATATTGCTACACAGCCTGGTCGCATAAAAAAACCATCACAAAAAACAACGGTGGCAGAATTGACGGTTCCTGAAATGATTCAGAAGGCAAAAATCTTGCAGAGTAATATCAATGACCAAGAACAGGATATAGCCAATTTAGATGCCAAGATTAAGGAGACAAGTCAAAATTTGGATGTTAGCTTTATGCTCGGCAACCTGTTACCGCTCCAACAACAAAAAGCAAATAGCCTCAATGCTCTTGGGCGCCTTTTAAATGAAAAAGCAGATTTAGATGATACAATTAATGAAGAAATAAGCTCCCTGACTCGTGAAAATATACCTGGAATTGATGAATGGGAGATTAGTTCAAAGGGTGCAAAAGAGAGGGAAATAGAAAATAAATTGCATAAGGTGCAACAAGATCTTCAACAACTAAAAACAGCAAATATTATACCTGATATGCCCTACAGCTCTAAAATCAAAGCAGCTGAGGCAAACAAACAATACAAGCAAACAAAAGCTGCAGTCAAAAGCACGATTCAAAAATCCTTTCCGCAAAGAGAAGAGGATCTAAGAAGGAGGCTTGAAATAGAGGCCAATTCCAATGCAAAAAGAGAACTATTAAAAAAGCTTGAATTTGCTACAACAGCGCGAATGCATCTCGAAAGACAAGACCCGAATACAGATTTGAATGCTTTGCTCAAAAAACACGACGAAGCTTTTGAAGAGCTTGAAAAAGAATATGCTGCTCTCAATCAAAGCCAAAAAACAACGCAAGGGACTGAATTGTCACAGAGCGAGAAAGAAGAAGAAGAAGGAAAGCCTCGACAGCAAGGGGAAGAGCAGGAAGCAGACAAGGATCTAGTGATAGGGGAGCTTGAGTTTGATAATCCTAGTGACACGACTACAGATGAAGATCTCAATCCACAAGAACCAGACAAGACAGAAACCGAGCAATCAACAGAAACAATAGGGGAAAAACCAAGCCAATCACCTGCTGACCAGCCTCCAACAATAACAAATCAACCTTCATCGGCATCTAAGGCGCAAATCCCACCTGAGCCAAAAAAAGAATCCTCAGGTTTTACAACGTCCAAAAAAGTTGGCGGAGCGCTCATTGGCATAGCGGGCATAGCAATAACTGCGTATGCTTTAATGCGCGCGTACCGCGCATACCAAGATTACAAAAAATCACAAAACGTTACTCATAACAGGGACTCTACTAATGAACCTCTATAGCAACCAATTTAGACTGATTTTAATAGCAATAGCCTGCTTATTGGGACACATGTGTCTTGAAAGCAAGGGCGCTTTTGGTGAAGGTTTTGATGAGCAATACGCAATCAAAACAATATCAGACTACAATCCAGACTACACCGCTGTAGACAAAAAAACACGAGAGACGAACTTGAAGACCCTAGCAAATTTCAAAAAAGGCCTGCAGGCAAAGAAAGACTTAGCAAAATTGAGCATTGGAATGGGCCAATCTACGTTTTGTTGGGAATACAACTTAACAGAAATAAACCTTAAAAATATTAACACGGCATTAGAAAAAATTGGACTTATAGAAGAGGGCTTTAGGAAAGCAGCGCAATCCATGCCAAACAATCCACCACAAGTCCCTACCGCCGAACTTGTCGTTGCAACAAACACCACGCCACAAACAAGTAGTCAACAAGAACTACCACCACCATCACCACCACCACCACCGCTATCACCAAGAAACACTGAATCACCATCGTCGCACCAGCCTCCACCACTGCCAACAAAGCCGTCAGAGTCGGAGGAAAAGACAGCGACACCAATACAGCTACCAGAATCTCAAAAAGTGCAGCCTGAGAGTGACACAACTGCGCCAATACCACCGACATCACAACCTTCAACTGATGATCAAGAGGTTACAAAAACAAACATAGCGCCACAGCCTGATTGGATAAACTCTTTAGATGCAGCATCTGAAAGAAGAGATATTAACGAGAATGAGCTGATCCATGCATTCTTAGATATATCGGAATCAGCTACGCTTGATGAGTTAGAGGGCAAGTTGCTGAAAGAAAAAGAGAACAATGCGCAAAAGGCGTTCCGCCATGGAGACACAATTTGGAATCGAGCCAAAATGCAAAATGGACTCACAATTAAGAAATTATTGAGTGCGATTAGCTATTTGAAACAACAGACAAAAAATCAAGAAGAGCAAGAAAAAAGGACTCAGTGGTTAGCTGGGGTGGATGCATCAATGAAGAAAAATACAGAAGAGAGAAACAGAGAACGCCTAAAGAAAAAAGATCAAAACAAACGGGAAGCACAAACTCCACAAGAATCCTCAGGCCTTACAACGCACAAAAAAGTTGGCGGGGCGCTTATTGGCATAGCGGGCATAGCGATAACTGCGTATGCCTTAATGCGCGCGTACCGCGCATACCAAGATTATAAAGCATCACAAAATGCTAATTGCGATCCAGAAACAAACATCCAGGGTGAATAAAAATGAGCTTCAATAAAAATCAACTCGCGATACTTTTTATATCTATATTCTGTCTGCTTGGCCACACTTGCTTTGATGCAAAATGCTCAATGGAGGATTTTGATGCAACGTTTTTGCCATATCCAGATCAGGTTGAAAAACGCCTAAAAAGCTTTACGCCAAACATAGAAACATTAAAGGAGTACAAAGCTACGCTTTTAAAAGAGCGAGACGATGCAGTATTTGACTTAAAGATAATTAGAGATTTTTACATACGAAACTCCAGAATTAAAACAATTGCTCAAATTGATAATCTACTAAAGGATATTGAAATTATCGAAGGCAATATAAACAATCCGCCAAAGCCTTTGGTGCAAAATCCAGAATTCTCTACAATTGTCCCTCAAGGCAATACTCAACCATTAACAGTAGAAACACCACAAGGACAGTCGTTAGCACCGTCATCATCATCATCATCACAAGCAGAAGCGACACAAAAAACAGCAGAAACTTCATCGACACAGCCACTTCCACAAACTCAGCCGCTAGACAAAGAGCAATTACAGGCAGATCCAGGTTATTATCCAGTAGATGAAGAAAAAAACGAGCGAGAGCGAGTCGCACTGAGAAAACAACAACAAGAGTATCATCTCAAAGCCCAAAGAAAAAAGGAGCAGGAACAAAGTCGCGAAGACAAAAAGAAGCTTGACAAGGAGATAAAAGAGCTTGGCGAAGAACTAGAAGAGCGCAACAAGAAGCAGCGCATCGAAGAGCAAGAAAAACTCAAGCAAAATCAACTTGACAAGCAGACGCAACAGCGCGCCCAAGAACAAAAAGAAATCGAACAGATCAGAACTAACAACAAAAACAAGCAAGCAGAGGATCTTCGAATCGCAACGGAGCGAGAGCAAGCAAAAATGAATGCGATATGGGACGAGCAAGACCGACGAAACGCGCAGAAGGAATCAAAGCCCGCCCAGCAAGATCAAGACCAACAAAATCAACCAGAGATAACCGATCAAGACCAATCGCAAGCAACTCCTCCATCGCCCATGATAACTAGAGGTCGACTTGGGGCATTTATTGGCATGCTAGGCGCAGCAATAGGTCTGTATTATATAATTCATGCATACCGCCAACAGACCAATAAGACGGCAAAGTCAGTCGTAACCGAAGAAAAAAAATAACCACATCACTTTTCTTTACTCCAAACTAGATCTGCACCATGAAATCTAGGCTCTGACGCATGATCGTCACTTTTAGTAATGATCATATTCGCGACTGTTGCCATAGCTTGCGATGGCAATTTAGTGCTCGTTTTAAGCATGGCACGTTGCCCATCCGATTGTATAAGAATAGTGGCCGCTATAACACGATTTTTAGCGAGTGGCCAATCATCAAACCGTATGAATATCGGCTCTGATTGCTCTATAATTTTTTGCCAATTATCTTTAACAATAGTAATTCCATAATCTAGCAAAGCTCGAGTAGTAAGATGTTGCTCTATGTGGCGGAAACGCACAAGTGCAAGATCCAATAAAAGACTACTCGTTTGCACAAACGGTTGGCAAAGGCCGGTAATTACAACTGTTACAAGCGTTACAAGCAAAAGAGCTGAGCCATTGCGCACACTAACTCTGCTCATAAGACAGATCCGTAACTTATGTATGCCATACTGGACATTTTTTTTACCCGTGTACCAGTACCACTCGATATGTGGATATGTATGGCAGATATTTCATGTATTGAGGAGTCGTGCTGGGCGACAAATCGTAGCGAATCAACCCTGCCTAGCACTAAGCTCTGCCCGTATCCAGTCCATGAATCAGTTTGTTTGTCATACGTTCCCGCATAACGTACTAACCTATTATCCATTAAAAACCAACCGATCTGGCCATTTTTCACATTAAAAATGATTTTGTCCGTCTCCAGCCTGGGCCACATTGTTATAGACGCTTGAGCAGTAGAAATATCTCGTAGCATCGCATCAAATGCAAGATGAATTTCTGCCGTTATTTTGCATTGATCATTCAGGATGGCAATAGTGCTTGTGTAACGAAAGACCAAAATAGCAGATAGCGCTGCAAGCCATGTAAGAATCACACTGTAGATAATGCATTCAATCAACACTGCGCCATCTTTATTGAACATAGTCATAGGCAGTCTATCCCTACACCGGATACTGACCGACTAAAACCATCGGCAGTTTTCCACGATACTGTTATTAATCTAAGCGATCGAAGATCATCTTTTAAAAAAGAAATGTTCGAATGTATCATTTTAGGCTTTGGGCAATCTGTAACCAAGAGTGTGAATGGCGTATCACGCAGATCCATCATGTCTCTATTTTTTGTCTTTGCGCAAACATATTGCTGTAAAATGGTAACCGCCTGACAATATGCAGCTGCTTGCTGGTAAGAAGAATAAGCTGTTGCAATAATCAAGCTACAAGATACAACAGACAGGGTAAAAACTCCTATTGCCATAATCAGTTCTATCATTGCATAGCCAGTTACAAGCTCATATCTTCTATATTTTTTTGTACTATCACTTTCGACCATAAAAATACTCGCATATTAGATGATATTCCCTATTGGAATTCATAAAAACTACGGTACACTAATTAAACTAGAAACATACCAATAAGACCCACTCTGTTCAATAGGATGTTTTAGATACAGCATAACGACCATTACACTTACTTTAATGAAGGATATTTCATGCACCAAGGAATCAGTCTTTTTTTTCCGTTCAGAGCAATTTTTACGCTCCTCTTTATAGTTGTAGCCTGCACCTATACGCCTCAGTCACACATGGCATTCAATCCACAAAGACCTGGGCAAGGCTCAAGCACCTCTGCTGGTGCACAACCATCTCCAGAAAACATAGACCAATTAATTAAAGAAATTGATAACGAATTTGCGCAAATGTCGCCAGAGCAACAAACAAGCTTTATGGCCCAGGTTGAACGCACGCAAAAAAACTTGGAGCAACTGCCAGAAGATGAGGTCATGCGATTCATAGAAGGAATAATGGGTGGCAATGGAGCCGGCATGAGCCAAGCAGAGATAGAAGAGTTTGTTCTCAAGGTAACAGGAGAAGATTTGGCATCAAATGCACCCAAAGAAGAGCCTGCTAAGGAACCTGAACAAAAAACCAATGTAGAAGAACCGGCAATATCTACTAGCGCTAACAATAAGGCTCAGACAACTGTGGAGCTAGTTAAGAACCTCATTAAAAATCTTGAATCTTTCATTGCAAAGATGCAGTCAATACCGGATATTGAACTTAAAGTAACGCGTTGGCAAAAAAAAGGAGCTCTTGCCAAGGCTGCTAAACCAATTGAATGGTCTATCTTTCAATTCGAGATAGAAAAATTTATACAACGACTCCATGCGCTCATTGCACAAGATTCAAAAACAAAACTATTTATTTATTTGAAAAATTTAAACGCAGAAACACCTGTGATAATCCTGTTGAAGAAGTTTTCCAATGAACTTGACCCAACAGAAAAACAAATATCTGTACCACCGTTTGGCATAGGCAAAATTACACCTGCCAGCAAAAAAGCTATACAAAAAATCATTAATTTGGCGATAAAATTGTTGAATGACAGTAGCGCCATCGCTGATCTTGATGAAATAATTGCAAGTTTTGATCCTGAAGCAAAAAAGCTACGTGATTCTTTGCTCTCTATTGAAAAAAAAGCAAGCGAAGCCGCACAACGCCCGCGAAAAAATAATTCTACTATAAGTGGCGGTAGCGGCAAAACGAATGAGTATGCCTATAATGATGGGACATTGCCATATCCAGGCGGACAACAAAAACCATATGGAACTCGCGTAAATCGCGCCAGAGAAACTGAAAATCACTATATACCCGATAAATCATATAAAAAAAATAAGCCGGATGAATTCAGAAATTCAGACAACTCATCGTCGCAAAAAGACAGGTCAGAAGCATTAGACGGAAAAAAAACAAGCCTAACCGAAAGCAAGTCTAGCAACCAACCTGCATTCCCTGCCGAGCAAAAAAAGTTTATCTCTGAGGCAAATCGTTTAACGCAAGAAATATACGCCTCCATGGACGAAATATCACATGAAATAAAAAACAGTACGTTCTTTGCCAACCCACAAAAACATCTTACCGACAACTCTGCGATTGAAGAATCGTTCCAAGATCTTGCGGGAAAAATTATGAAAAAATTGAGCGGGCCGCGCAAAAGCGTAAAAGACAATTTAAATGCATTAGGGCTTGTCATAAAAAGCATTCCCGCTGCAGAAAAAAATAATATCAAAGCAAAAATAAAATCCATGTGGAATAAATATGAATGGACCTATAAGTCATTTGTACTATCAATGAATCTTATCAAGAAAAATTTGAGTTCATTGGCAAAACAAATATCTCCAATAAAGCAGTATTTTTACCTAGGGACCGATGCAAGTGGCAAGATAAAAACTCCCCCGCCACAACAAAGTCTTGATTTAGATATTGAAACGTCTGCTGATAATGCTGACTTAGAGATTGCTGAATCGTATCTTGATATAATACATGGCCTCAATAAAATGATTAATGCGACAGATTTGACTTGCTCGAACTGTCCAAAAGATACAAGCGGCATCGAACCAAAGTTATTTGGCGAGCTTTTGCTTATTGCAGCAAAAAAAGAGGCTCTTGTAACCCCTGCTGTTCTGACAAAATCAGGCAAAATAACACGATGGATACTCGATGATTGGCTTGTTGCTATCAATAAAGGCATAGCACTAATTGGTACAACACAAAAAAATATTACGGAGGCTACTGACAATTCTGCTTGGTTAACAATAAGGCAATTTCCCGCAGATTGCGATGTCATATTTAATGACTTGGAAAATATTGCTCATATGATAGATGCTGCTCTAAAAGAATCCCCACTGCCAATTGTAGCGCAAATAAAAAAGATTTTTGCAAAAAGTGTACAGGAGATAATGTTGCATAATGACAAAACATTACAATTGATACAGTCAGCTTTAATCAAAGAAGTAGATAGCAAGAAGGCGCTATCCGTTAGCGATATGAAAACATTACAACCAAGCCTACTTTTAACTGCTAAATCGCTAGACGAATTGCAATCCTTTGTTAGCGAGCTGCTGTCCCAGGCAATTCTCAATCCAGAAAATAACGCCGTTAGGCGAGGACTTCAAAATGAAGATTACATTGTCCAGCAAGAGGTATTTAACACATTGCTTGAAACTGTTAATCTTTGGCTAATCAAAATACAAAATGCGCTTTTAACAAATGATGCAGATGCCGCTGTCTTTATACGTACGGTTGCGCCTAAAGCAATCACAACATACGTTCGAAACGAAAGTGAGATTACTTATGCGCAGATCTTTGGAAAAATATCTGCAATTGAATTGAAAATGCTGTCTGAGCAAATAAAATCCATGGAATCACTTTCTAATATAGTTGTAAATCTACTCAATGCTTTTGACGATATTAAAGACAAACCGGCGAACAAACAAGAAACTTGTCCAATAGAGCCAACAATTGGAAGTGGCATTCCACTCATTTCAAAAACCAATGCTGAAGATGAGGAATCGTTAGGCGATCAGGCTCCTCCTGTAGCACCTGAACAGATATATCAAAATTTTCCAGCGCCAGCATCCGCATTTAACGTAGCGTTTGCAATAAAAGAATGTATCGAGTCTGTAGAAAAATTTGTTAAACCTATTCCTATTAACCAAAAAAATCAGTAAGGGTTTTTTATACAAAGCACAAAAGAGAGCATGTCGTTTATAAACCTACTTATATGTGTGTAAAATTTGCATGACTTGGTTAATTTTCGTTCTTCTTTCTGCACTTACGACATCGCTGTCATCTATATTTGATAAATTTGCTATCAAAGAGGCTGATTCTACGCTCGCGGCAACGTTATATGCGATCATAACCGCTCTATTTTTGATCGGTTTTAGCCTTGCATTTCGGAAACTTAATAATGGCAATATAAATACGCTTAGCATACATAGTATCTTTTTTATTCTACTTTCCGGAACGATGTATGGATTGTATTGGCTATTTTATTTACAGGCACTAAAACATGGCCCATTGGGAAAGGTGGCCATCACAGACACTATAGGGCTCCTGTTTACCACATTATTGAGCGCAATTATTTTGGGGGAATCTTTACAAATTCGTCAAATGATTGGCGCGGTTTTCATTATGATAGGCGCTTATTTGGTCTCCGTTGCAATATAAATCAAGAATATAAGCGCTTAAGTGAAAGATTGCTCTAGTATTGTCATTTTTAATATAATCCACACATGTTACACGGGTCACACAGTATGAATAATACAACGGATACAAATAAACACTCAAACACAACATTGACACATACGCCACCACTAGATCCATTAAAAGACGGACTAAGCTCTTTGGCGCTCGTACGTGTGTCGGGTGGTGATATTGATGTAGTAAATGCAGCGCGCGTTTCATTTGGCAAAGTAGTTACAGAACTTTCAGACAAAGATAAACGACTTATTCGTTACTTAATGGAACACAAACACACCAGCCCATTTGAACATAATCAACTTTCATTTAGAGTTAAGGCGCCTATTTTTGTGACACGCCAATGGATGCGCCATAGAATGAACTCCTACAACGAAATTAGTTATCGTTATGTGGATTCTCCTCTTGAGTTTTATGCACCATCGATGTGGCGCTACCAAGATAAACTCAACAGACAAGGGTCTGTTGGAACATTTGAAGATAACTCATTAAAAAATATGTATAAAGAAACGATTAAAGATCTATCGGCCGCATACCAAACACTACTTGCAAATAATGTATGTAGAGAATTAGCACGGGGACTCTTACCGCTCAGTACCTATACGGAATTTATATTCACTTGCAACCTTCATTCACTTATCCATTTTCTAACGCTACGATTACATGCCGGAGCACAGTTTGAAATTCGCGCTTATGCGCTTGGTATGCTTGAGCTTTCGCTACCACATTTTCCAGTATCGTTGCAAGCCTGGAAAGAGTTTAATCCCACACTGTTTTAATAGCATCAAAAATAGCATGAAGGCCGCTACATCTTTGCTCGTAAAGCCTATTTTGCTCAAGACAGAACCTACTGCCTTGAGCCATTAGTTCCAATTCATAATTAAATCAATGAACAACCGCACGCCAACACCGGTTGCTCCAGAATGATAGTACGAAATATCAGGCACATCAAACGCAGTACCTGCAATGTCAAGATGTGCCCACGGCACCTTATCAACAAAATGTTCCAAAAAATGAGCCGCAGTAATTGCGCCTGCCCTGTAGTTTGATTTTCCAATATTGCAGATATCTGCAATATCACATCTGATTGCCGCTCGATAGTCATTTGAAAGAGGCAAGCGCCACACCTTGTCACCAGATCGTTCAGAGGCATTCATAATCCGCTCAACTAACTTCTCATCTCCACTCATCAGACCGGTGTAAAATGGTCCAAGTGCATAAGCACACGCTCCCGTTAATGTCGCTATATCTATAATGGCATTCGGCTTATAATGCTTGACACCATACGACAATGCATCTGCCAAAATGAGCCTTCCTTCTGCATCTGTATTTTTTACTTCTGCTGTTTTTCCGTTATAAAAACGTACAATATCACCCGGCTTTAATGCTTTTCCATTAATTAAGTTTTCAGACATGGGCATCAAAGCAACAACGTTAACTTTCGGCTTAAAATTTGCCAAAGCCTCCATCGTAGCAATAACCGCTGCTGCCCCGGACATATCATCTTTCATCGTCTCCATAGATTGCGCCGGTTTAATGCTCAAACCACCCGAGTCAAAGGTTATGCCTTTGCCAACTAATGCAACTGTCTGTGCATTATGACGATCATCTGCCCTGTATTCTAGGATAATAAGACGGCATTCTTGATCAGAACCACGTGAAACGCCGGATAATCCACCCATGCCCATCTGCTCAACCTGTTTTTCATTAAATACTGTCATTTCTAAATTGGTATATGTACTTGCAATGGCAGCTGCTTTTCCAGCAAGATCCGCTGGGGTCATATGCGATGGTGGCGTATCAATCCAATGTCTGGCCTTATTTACTGCTTGCGCAATAATGGTTCCACTATAAAGTCCTCTTTGCATATCTTCAGATTTATCCTCAGACGATGAATGAATAAGTATATCTTCAATACAAGCTGATTTGCGCTCTACGTCAGTAATAAATTCATTAAAACAATACCCAGTCATCTGAAATGCTATAACGGCTTGTTCTACCAGCTGCTGAAGGCTAGCGCCAAAAATGGTATGCTCAGGAAGATCAAAAACAAAAGACTTAATATTATTTTCATTAATTTTTTTATATAAAATACCAAGCGCACGACGATATTGCTCTAATTCAATAGCATTAGTCTCTTTACTTTTAGAACCTACACCTGCAAAAAAAAGACGTATCACTTTTCCGTCCGATACAATCGATACTTCACGAACGGTTTTTATTTTTCCACTAAACCCACTATCTTTAGCAATGTTTTTTATATCAGCTTTGAAGTATCGTTCAAGATCATCGCATAGGGGCATAAAGCAACCCTCTTCAACCAAAAAACCGTAACAGTGCGTCTTAGAGGTCACAAGTCCGTCAACACTACATGTAATAGCTGGCATAATTTCAGTACCGATCTTATTAAGTATTCAGGATAAAATAATAGTAAAAACGACTATAATAGTAACAGAAAAATTGCTATATGGGCAATAGCAACGCCCTACTTGCAGGGCCAACATTTGTAAAAACCGCATTACATTTTATTTACAAACCAATATCATAATCATTATGCTGCTTTGTAAAATATCATAGTTGCAACCGTAATACACTAGGAGACTAATGAATAATATTACAAAATATATATCATACGCATTATACATGAGTTTTATCGCTTTTTATTCAGTTGCAACAGAAACAATCGCCTCGCCACATACAACTAATGTATATATAAAAACAAAGGACTACGGAACAAAGGGATACGAACCTTCTACAAAACAATCCGTACCAGACCCTAATAAAGTACTATATAAAAGTTATTATAGTGCTCCTGAAGACGAAGACCGTATGGATGAGTATGTTGATACAAAAGCTGGCAGTATACCATTTTTCTTCGACGAATATCCCGCTACTGGAGACTGGTCTAACAATGAAACAGTGCTTAGTTTTTCTCGAACTACCCCAAGCAAAGGACATGTTTATTTTTTTATAGTTGAACTCAAATTACCAGGCGTTTTAATTCCAGCTAAGCTACATATGCGTCTTACTGGCAAAAAACCACATAGCACCTTGGAAATCGGTCTGACCAAGCCAGGACAAGTCCATCCTGATGCCTGGTACCCTACCGATGGCAAGGAACGCGCTATTCAAATAAGAACCAACAACATTAATCCTGAGGTTATGTATTTTGATTCGTTTTATAACAAATCCCTTACTAAATCCTTATTGGAAAATCCGGGTCCTTGGCAGATAATCACGAGCAAATGCCACTATTTGGAATATATCATAGCCTGTAACTCAACCAAAAATGATGTTCAGTGTCATATATCAGCCCATGTCAGAGAAAGTAAAACATGCGACAATGCTAAGTCATGGCTTGAAGGCCCAAACACTCAAGGATCCCCTTGCCTGGTTCGCTCTCCTGGCTACATAGACAACGCCGGCCTAGTAACGGATTCGGATGGAACTACAATGACTGCACAAGAATGGGTTAACGCACGGCTACAGGAACAAAAAGAGGCAAAAAAGGAAGAACTTTATAATACCTATTTAAAACAACAAAAAATTAATTGAGGCGTAACTGCTCAATAACTTGGGTAAGCTGTAAGGTCGCGGCTATGCGTAACCCAATCTTCTGATCTTTTTGGTAATGGTCAGCAGCTAAAAACAGGTGAAGATTGAGCTATGGCTTTGATCAGGCCAGGTAGGTTTTACGGATAGTTTTACCGTTGCCTACCACTTTCTTCGCTAGATAACTGCATTCCAAGTTTTTGAGCAATTACATTGAGGCTCTCATTTCAAAAATTCAATTAGACCTTTATGGGACAAAGTGTTATTCTTGCGCTAGATACTTTTTTTCTTTAATTGAACAATAGAACCAAGAAAGGCATTAAATGAAATATATGGACTATGTATGCATTTTTCTAATAATGCTACATTATGTTGCGCCCTCAACAGCCACCATAGATCTAAATGAAGGGACAACGGCCTTTTTATTTGATCTACACGACGTATGCATAGAAAAATCAGACAAGTTTGAAGCTCTCAGGCAGATGATATGCAAACCCAGAGAATGGTTATCATATCTGAAAACATTTGCATCCTGCATAGTACATTTAAATTTAGAACAATTGACCGTCGCTTGGAAAACGTTACCAGTAATCAATGATAAACATAATTTCGCTTTATTACTTGAAACAGCGCAACGAAATCACAATGACTCACTTTTTAACCTGCTCATCAACATTGAGCAACCAATAAAAATAAAAAGTGGCATGCTTGAGCTTCTCACAACGCTCAAAAAATCAAATTATAAACTATATATAGGCTCGAATATAGCAGAGCAGATTATTGCAGAGCACATACGGTTATCGCACGAAGATAAAAACCGTTCAGAAATTAAAACTTTATTTGAATGCTTTGAACAAGGCCCTCACAATAGACAGGTGATAACTTTCAATAATATCCATCCACAAAATACACCCGATAAGGGAAAAGCAGGAATGCTTATCAGAAAGCCTGACCGTTTATTTTTCGATCAAGCAAAACAGACCATAGGCCCAAACAATACTATTATTTTTGTAGATGATAAACAAGAAAACGTAGATGCCGCCACAAAGGCTAATATGGAAGGAGTGCTATTTATCAACCTTGATGATTTTAAAAGTAGATTACGAACAAAAGGCTTGTTAGAAAATCTCTAACATTCTGCCCTTAATCCCTGTAAGGCCATCTCCAATAATAACCGGGAACGGCCGGCGCACCGTAAAAGTAGGGTTTTAACCTATAAGTCTTAGCACAAGGGCGATCACAACTATCTCTATCCACTCGGCACCAGCTGTCGCTATAAATATCATCGTCCAATACCGATTCATCGATAGAAGAATCTGATTCGTTGCTCTTATAATCCGCTAAAGATAATGCACAAGAAAAAGTCAGTAGCAGCACGAATATAGTGTGCAAACATTTCATGTATATACCCTTTGACCTATAGCGTTATTCTAATAATGGTATAGAAGATAGTGGAAAACTCACATCAGAAGCAATAACATCATCTTCATCTTCTATAATGTGCGCAGCGATAGGCATTCTTACGCCATTTGTTTGCATAACCTTAGTTAAAAATTGACCTATGTATGCAGAATACCGTTCCGGATTATAAAATATAGAATCATAATGCCTTCGACCATTGGTCAGCCAAAGCCATTTATAACCGGCAGCCCCCTCAAATACCAATTTGATCGATTCTACCGATATTTTTTCATCATTTTTGCAATGAATAAAAAAACACGGAATGGATATTTTTTTTACAGATTCAGCAGGGCTTAACGGACATATATATGTCTGAACTTTTTTTGTATCCATATGAGAGGCCGTTTTAAGCAGTATCTTAACAAAAGATTGAACATACGGGTGAAATGCATATCTACACAACAAGGACCGCCCTGGCATTGAAAATTCATAGCCACAAACAGACAATTTAATACACTCGATAGAGCGCTTTAATATATTCTCGCTTGAATCAAACGGGCAATCTAAAATCATAGCATCAAACAAAGATGAGTCTCGAGCTTGAGCCTCTATTGCAGCAACTGCCCCCATAGAAAAACCGTACACATAGACAGGCTTATCTTTACACTCTTTTAATGCTTTCAAACTACGAACAGCAGCGATAACATCAAATGCTTCATGAAAACCAAAGGTGCAACACTGACCGTCACTGACATCTCCATGAGCCCGAAAATCAAATGTTAAAAAATTAAACTGATTATTAGGGAAAAAGGTTCGCAAAAATCCAGCATCATATTTATCACACATAAATCCATGACAAATAACGACAGTAGCGACCGCATTAGGAATTGTTACCAAGACACCACGCCGAACAAGTACCCTATCAGATTCGTCACTTTCCTGTGATTTAATGATCATGTCCCTCATAACCGGTGGCACGTAAGAAAATGGCATAGCCACACTAACCTTTGCACCACTAGCATAAGCAGTTTGAATTAAAAAAAAACCTAACAAGATGGATAAGAACTGTGTACCAATAAGTAATTGTTTGATATGCTTCATCCTTTTTCCCATGCTCTAAAATCAAAAAAAATCAGCCACTCATAATGCAATAACTGGAATTGTAGTTAATAGTAGCATTGTATTATTCGTAATAGCAATACAATCATGCAAGAAGGCAACCTAGTTACCGCAAATAGCAAAGTTTTTTATTCTACCTGCCACTTTCACAAAAAGGCATTGAGCCTTACGAAACCAATGCGCTCAAAAATTCAATGAGGTCTGTCTTTTCAATAAACCCAACATATTTTGCCAGAGTAACTAGTTGTTCATTGTCTGTATCTTCTGATTTACCAAGAGCAAGTATGGTAGGGACATGAGTAACCAAAAATTTTGCCCCTAATTCCGGCACAAGATCAAGATTGACCTTTGCAAATACCAATCGATCACTAAAATCATTTGCAGCGACATCCTGAAAAATCGGCAAAAGTCTTCTGCAAGAACCACATTCTGTCGTAAAACAGTCAATCACTATTGGCCTGTCGGTATTATTGCCAATCAATGTTTTCAGATCGCTCATACTGGAAATAACCTTCACAGGGTCGTTTTTCTCAGCTTTTTCAGGCTGTTTTGACCTATCATCAATCACCTTTGGCACAATAGGCGCAGATGTATCTTTGCCAACAGCATCATGACGGCCAGGTTGAGTTAGAAGATCATTTTTACTTTTTGCAATCTGAAGGGCATCAAACCCAATATGCCGTAAAAACTCGAGAGCATCCAAAGCAGCTTTAATGCCATCTCCACTTGCTATACCGCCTTGACGATATATGGGCTCAGTAACGTCTCCAGCTGCAAAAATGCCACCAAGAGAAGTTTTTTGTGAACGACCCTCAACTAGTATGTGTCCAGCAGAGCTTAATGGTATTGCATCTTTAAACAACTGGCTGTTTGGAGTATGTCCAATAGCTAAAAACACACCACTTGCCGGCACTGTTTCATGCTTTCCGGTACCTATATTAAGAACTTCAACACCCGTTACATCGTTTCCATCCCCCATAATCCTAATCGGTTCGGCAGAATATCTAATTGAAACATTAGGATAGCCAGCAAGGCGCTCTTGCATAGATTGTGCAGCTCTCATACGCTCTTTGCGAACTAAAATAACAACATCTTTTACATGGGTTGCCAACTGCGTAGCCTCTTCTACCGCTGAATCTCCACCCCCAACAATTACTACCGATTTGTTTTTAAAACGCCATGCATCACAAATAGCACAGGAACTTACCGATCCTTTCTTTGCATATTCTTCTTCGCCGTCAATACCCAGAGTTTTAGGTGTGCTTCCTGTGCATGCAATAATGGTGAGCGCATGGATCGTAATTCCACCCTTTGTTGTAACAATAAAGGGCCAGGTAGACATGTCTACTCGCGTAGCCGTATCATTTAAAAATAAAACATTAAATTTGGATACCTGGGACTGCATCTTTGCTATTAAATCAGGACCCAGTATAGAGATTTCTCCTGGCCAATTCTCAACATACGTTGTATCTGTTAACAGTCCACCCGGCTGATCGCCATGCATAACGGCAGTAAGAATATTTTCTCGAGCCGTATACAATGCAGCACTAAGCCCTGCAGGTCCAGAACCCAGTACCAAAACAGGCACTATATTTTTCAATCCTTTTAAAAGAGAAATATCATATGAAAGTTTTTTTAAAGAAGGACATGTATCAGCACCTTGGCTTGCAACCTTGCTAAGGCACCCACAAATGCCCAAAATTGCACAATAACCTGCAATCGTACTAATGAAAGCCCATGCCGCCCTGTTTGAAAAGAATGATTTTTTGATCATTGAAAACCTTTTGTACTTAGAATAGTCAATATTTTATAAAGACTGTATACTAAGAATATGTATTAATCAAAGGGGTATTTATATGTCATATAGAAAAGATTTTCGATATTGGTATTTGCTAGTCATACTAGTTAGTTCATCGCTATGCACAAATCTACTATCAGAAGTTGAAACTGATTTGTCAGAAACGCTACAAGAGCCTGAGGTCCAAAAACCGATCAACTCGGACACAACAGATTCGCATACCGCTGACAAAAAAAAGCTATTTGTCATTAACCAAGAAGATCGTGGCGACCAAATCGACCCCGAAACCCTAAAGAAATACCAAGAAGAGTACGATCTGTGCATAAAATTGTCTGCAAGCGCAATCGACATTTCAATGAAGCAGATGAATGTTATTCATATGATGCTATCAATTTTGTCAAACATTGTGGAAAATGAAAAAATAAATGTACAACCTGGCACTATTGAGTTTATTAAACAAATGAGCCGATATGTTCAACAATTTCAAACACAAAAATTTCTAGAGCCTACCATACAAACGGCTACTATTTTGATCGGTCTCAATTATCACATCATGCAAAACATACTTAAATGCCTTAAAGGCAAACCATTTCTTTCATCAATGGCAGAAATTATTTCTAAACTGCCTATCAATCGTAACAGTAAGAGCATTTCCCCTTCTGACCTAAAAAAACGAATAATACGCAATAAAAAAATATTTATGCGTTTTAAAACGGAGGTCAACGAGATCGGTCTTTCTAAGACCAACAAGGTTTTTCGTAATATTGATGCCAAATTTGGAAGATTTGTTCGTGAGCACGATATAATAGGAAGAACCGCAACGATTGCAATACCAATGGCAATAGCGTCAGGCTTTGTATACCATTATTCGAAAGCCTTTATTTCAATTAATAGACAAAATAAGACTGCGCACGAAATAAGAGAGCTCGTTGAAAACGTAAAAAGTGAAACAAAAAGGGCTACTAAATCTTTTGATGCAATTTTCTTTAACCCTCTTTGTAGCCTGGCGTTAGGATATGCTGGAACGCGCCTCTACGAAGAATATAACAAGCATTTTTGTTCTTGGTTTTCTGCAAAATGCGATTATGTGGCCAACATGCTTAGAGGGGGGGCGTACGTCAAAGAAGCACTCAAAATAGCAGATATCGGCAACACCATAACGTTTGATGACGTGATAGGTATGGAAGAGGCAAAAGAGACACTTGAATACATTTTACAATACCTTGATGACCCTGAGGGGATTGATCGCATTGGCGCAACGCCACCAAAAGGAATATTAATATCTGGAGCAACCCGCGCAGGGAAATCATTTTTAGCTCAGGCGCTTGGTGGGGAATATGGACGTCGCTGCAGAATGCGTGGACGAAAAGTAGATGAATTTAAATTTTTACCAATAACGTATTCTGACTTTAAGCAATATGGTATTCATCATGTACTTAATTTAGTAAAAAAATGCGCTCCGTGCATTGTCTTTATAGACGAGATAGATCTGCTTGATTTACAACGTAAAGGACAAAATGAACGTCTTTGCGAGCTATTAACCGCTATGAGCGGGACGTTGGATCAAGTAAATTCTAAACATCAAGTTATTATCATTGCAGCAACAAATAGACCTCAACATCTAGATAATGCTTTGTTGCAACCTGGTCGATTTGGAAAACGAATTCTTCTTGACTACCCTCGCCATGAACACCGTAAGGAGTTCTTCAGACGTAAATTAGATAAATTATCATTGGATACCTCGTTTTTTGATTTGGATAATCTGGCTAACCGCACTGATGGCGCATCATATGGGGCGCTTGAACTCGCACTAAGTACCGCCCTGTTAAAAGCGCGCGTTCATAATCAGGGAATTACGCAAGAACATTTAGAGGCCGCAATTGACGAATGCGTACATCATATAGCAGAGGCACATGAACAAGAGATTGCAGACCATGAAAAAGAGATTTTAGCTGCTCATTTTGCAGGTCATGCGCTCGCACTTTCTCTGCTGGATTCATATACAAAAGTTGCAATGGTATCAATACAAGCCATAATTCCCCCAATTAAAGAAAAAATTATGGGTATGCATTTATACCAAGATCAAGAAATGGAGGAATCAAAGGTATCATTTGGCGCCATCGCAACGTACAAGGAATATGAAACGGTCAATGTCCAAACAAAAGAAGAAAAGCTAAAAACTATTAGTTATCTAGTATCTGGCTTTGTAGCGGAAGAGTTATTGCTCGGATCTTGCGGATACTCGTGTCACCAGGATGATATGGAAAAAGCTCTTACCATAGCCCAGTCATTAACATGTGAAGGCTTAGATCAGAACTCTCGTCTAATACCCGATGACATAAAAACAAAGCGCTTTCTTGCTTCACAGCAACTCATTGAACAATGTAAAGACTCTGTAAAGGAATTATTTAAAACAAATTTACCAAAATTACGCCTTATCTGCGAAGAGCTTCAAGAAAAGGGTATTTTAAACTCTGCAGAATTATCCACTATAATATCATCATAGCTTCTGACCGACTCATGTGTGAGGTGTTACAGCATCCAGTAATCTCGTCGCACAAAAGCCATATTCAATATAATCGCTCCCCAGCAAACAACAAAAGCTATCGTTGCCCCATGGTTCGAGCTTTCATACTCTCCGTGAGACATCTGAGCACAAGCTTGCTGGCATAGACCTGATAACATAACGCCACCAAGGACTATTTTCGTTGCAATATTGGGGGTAATTTTATCATCACTCGCATTAACACAAGAAGAAAGCAAAGCAAACACAAGCGCTAATGATTGATAAAGCTGTTTCATTTGTCTTTTTTAAATCTTATTGGTTTATATTCAGGATAGAAATCCTCGAAAAACAGATGCGTGTAGCAGTAGTTCAATGTAATCGAAACCATAAAACCAGAAGCAATTGCAAGAGCTGATAAGGCAGATGGCGTTAAGAAACTGCTAGACTCCTGAGGCAAAACGTTTACATCTTCCTCTTGCACCATCTGAGCTACGGTTTTCATCAAAAAGCATGCCAGAGGAACACTGCCAAGCATTATCGGTTGTGCCAGACCAGGGACGGCCTTATCATCTCCTGCATGCACACAAAATGGAATCAAACTTAATGTAAATAATAAGGATCGATAGATATGCTTCATTTTCTTCTCCGATAGATATCGATAAATCAACAGATTTTTCCAAACATAATGTCACAAGGGTCTATAGTAGCGCTCGTAACCAAAAGCTGTCAATAGGAAAAAATAACATTAGGCGTGTTGATTTGCAGGGCGCCCCTCAATATGTACCCCAAGACCAAAGAGAAATGCCTTGGGGTTGAATCTCTTAGATAACGTATATCACGCCATCCAAACGCCTACTACGCTCTTTGCCTGCCTCTCTTCTCGCTATGACTCGTAGCAATACACATACAGCACCAGAATGCAAAGGTCACAACACACACCGAAAAAGTAAGCGCCCCTTTTATTGCAGGATCAGCATCTTGAGAGCTTAGATATTCATTTTGCGTCATTTTATTAGCAGAAGTTTCTGCCAATAAGGATGCGAGTGCAACGCCACCAAGGGCCACCTGGCTGGCAAACCCAGGGGCAGTAACCTTCTCATCCGATGCATGCGCACATGCAGAAACTAAACTCAATACAAAAAAGAGCGATCGATACGTATAGTGTTTCATCTTTTCTTCCGATAGATATGTAAAAATTAACAAATATGCCAAAATTATATCATAAAGTATTGCTTTAACAATCAGATGTTGTAATCTTCGTCTTAGTTTTTTATAGTTCATAACAATCATCAGGCAAGAAATAGACTCTCATGAAACGTTTAATGCACATCTTCTTATCCATAGTTGTTTTTTTCAATTTTCCAGTTGTAGGGATGCGTGAGCCTTCAAGTGGTTGGTCTTTTGCGCAACCAAAAAATGTAATTCTGCTAAAAACATTCTTAAAAGAGAATGATATTGCAAGTATCGAAACATATATCAATAACTTTGCATCACATAGCAGGGATGAGCAGCTTTATTTTATACAATATGCAATTGAATTAAGCAATATGGCCGCAATAACATTACTTATTGGCAATGGATCGATAAATCAAGCACGACTAATGAATAAAGGTCGAATGGGAGCATCAGCTATTCATCATGCAGCATGGAATAACAACCTAGATTTAATAAAATATCTGATAGACTCTCAAGAAATTCCATCAAATGCAGCAACTACCGCAGGAGTTACGCCGCTATATATCTGCGCCACAGGCAACCATCTAGCTGCGATAGAGTTCTTACTAGCTCAACAACAAACAGATGTAAATTTTCATACAAAACTCGACAAATATACAGCGCTACACATAGCTATTGACAACAATAACGTAAAAGTAGTAGAGAAATTGATTATTGACAAGAGGACTAACAAGAATGCACTAACCAAAAATGATGAAACCCCATTTTCACTTGCCGCCGAACGTGGCCACCTTGACATAGTAAAATTATTGTCAAATTGAAAGTCAACAGACATTTAAACATCTAATCAGGCTCATTCCACCTGGCATCTTGCTACCTTGCTCAATAAGAAACTGAATAATCTCTTCATGTCCCTTTTTAACGGCAATATCAATCGCCGTTTCCTGATCATGATTTTTGTCATTAACCTCTGCAGCATTTGAATCTAAAAAGGTATGCATTGCGTCCTTATCATTATTTTCCACGGCTTGAAACCATCCGTATGGAGCGACGTAATATTCATAAAGCCCCGTAATGGAACCATTGTGTATTGTAAGGTAGCTATCTTTATAATCATCAAGCAGTTGCTGAGTGTGCAATGGGATACCAATGATTCCATATGGTATTTTACTGCAATGCTCAAGAAGGAGCGTGATTGCTTTTCTTGTTAACGCATTTGAACCGCAATCTCTATCAACAATAAGCAAATGTCCCAAGACAGACCGCTCTCCGCGTTTTTGACAATGTACATCTGCACCAGACTTCAATAATAGTTCCATAATCCGCAATAGTTTATCTTTATATGATACGCTTTTTGTAAATGAGTGTCGGCACGCCATCGCAATACAATATAATGGCGTATTTCCATTCGAGTTACGCAGATGTACGGACGCACCAGATTGAATAAGATATTGCACCACATCAAAATGTCCTTTTTTGGCAGCCCGATGCAACGCAGTTTTTTCTTTATATTCCTCTTTCTGGTTAACCTCAACAGATTTCAAAGCCAAGATTGCTTTAACGGTAACGACATCGCCATCCTTTGCTGCGCCAAACCATTTATCTAACACAGTTTGCTCATCATCCTGGCGTAAAATATCTATCACAGAATCTTGACGCAGCATATCGAGCTGAGAATCGCTCATCGCTACTATTGATATGCATACAGATAAAGGTATAAGTCCAACTATGGATAATGCTTTCATTTTTTACCTCTTAAGTTTGAAAAAAACCAAGTAGGCTTTTTTTAGCCTCCAACAACTTTTTTCACACATATCTGGCGAATATATGCGTTAACATTTTTTATCGACATACAATATGATCTACCATCTCTAAACGTTTTTTGTGATCAGTCCCAGAAAATGAGGTAGTCAACCAACAATGCAAAATTTCTCCAGCCTGGTTATCAGTAACAAAATCAGATGGCAATATTAATACATTAACGTTATCGTCCGATTTTGCTGCATGAGCAACGTTGCAATTCCACGCAATACCCGCATAAATATGACAATATCTATTAGCAACAATGCTCATTCCCACACCGCTCCCACACAAGAGGACACCATAGTCAACCTTTTTGTTGACAACTAAATCACATACCAAACGAGCAAACACCGGATAGTCAGACTTAAGCACATTATTCGCTCCAACATCAACCCAATCAATATCACAATCAGCATAATCGTAAGATGTTTTTAAAAACTGTTTTTGAGCAAAGCCACGATGATCTGCTCCAATGGCAATCAGATAGCTCATACACAAGATCCAAGCTCGTTTTGACAACGTGTTGGACCGTTGCGTAAAGAAAATGGCTTGTCGCCAGATACAGACTTACGAGTAACCATGTTCAACCCATCGTCAATACACCATGATAGAGAAGCTGATTTCTTAACAGATCTAAATTCCAAAATCATTTCTCCCGTATCAGAGTTTAAAATAGGCAACCCATCAGCGCCAAAAGCATCAAATACAACCTCATATGCTGTTTTGAATCGACTTAACTCACACGACAAAAATACACGATATTCTGGCGCCAATTCAACCGATTTTATCGACAACGGTACAAATCTTTTGTTGTCCGTATTCAAAATTATAGACCAGGCAGAAGTTGGACTGTCAAGCAATATGTCATACAGGCTGAGAACAAAAAACGTAATACGGTTTCTATTTTCATCTAACTGGGCGTCTAGAAAGATTTTAAGTCGTTTTTCGTCTAATCCAAGCCGCTGGGCATATACATGCGCATAGGTAGTACGTACCTTGTCAGACAGCCAAAGGGCATCAAAAAGAGCACATGTAGAAAATTGATTATAAATGCTAACCGATCTTATATGTCCACGCACACAATCAGCCCTGTCATAAACCTTATTGCCTTGGTAAAAGTTGCGCTTGCCCCAATCAACATAAAGACAACAACCTGGCAATATTATTATCAAAAGACTCACCACAACATGCACTAAGAACGGATACCTCATACTCGACCCTCTCATATCACCAAAATTGCTTTATACCATATCTTAAACTGGTATTCTAAAAAAACTGTGGTATTTTACAAGAACGATATACGAAGGATTTGATAATGAAAAATATTGTTCTCCTTCTCTCATGGCGGTATATAACGCATTCCGCCACAGAAAAAACCGTTTCAACGATGATTGCGATATGCTTTCTTGGTGTTTTTTTGGGCGCATTTTCTTTATCCTTGGTAACCGCGATTATGAACGGCTTTGAAAAGGACCTGTACAAAAAGATGCAAGGTATTCATTCTAACGGTATCATTCGCTCAGAATCGAATAACCTAAACTACAACGCCATAAAAAAAGTTCTTCAAACGGAATTTCCCCAGGTTTTAGGAATAAGTCCTACAAGCAGTAGCTATGTACTGGTACCAGGAAACAATAATGACGATATTCCGGATGTGATTATTGTGAAGGCCATTGATCCAACGGCTGAAGCAACGGTAACAACCATTGCTCAAAAAATTACCAACACAGTGCTATCTGGCAAATCACCACTCTCTTGCGCATTATCGAACAACAACATTTTGATGGGGAAAAAATGCGCACAGGCACTTAACCTACATATTGGTGATACCGTTACGTTTCTTTATCCTGATACACAGGCTGATAAACAACACAGCATTAATTTATCAAAACAACAGGCACAAATAGGGGGTATTTTTTGTACAGGAATCGATGAATACGATGCACACGTTGTTTTTTGCACGTTCAATTTTTTTCACGAAATGTTTCCAGATATTGACATTACACAAATTAATATCAAATTTACGGACGATACACACGAACAGAAGCTCCTATCTGATTTAAAAAAACGTCTCGGCATTGAGGTAAGTTCGTGGAAAAATCTATATCCTGAGCTTGTATCAGCGCTCACCCTACAGAAATATGTATCTTTTTTTATCATAATGCTTATAAGTTTAGTGGCCAGTATGAATATACTCTCACTTCTATTTATGGAAATAACCAATAAACGCCCTGACATCGCAATCCTGAGAACTATGGGCGCAAGTCCAGATACCATATCGCTCATTTTTATCAGCATTGGAGTAGGAATATCTTTCATCGCCGGCATTATTGGAATCGCTGGAGCATATGTTGTGAGCTATATATGCCAAACATATCCTTGCATTCGACTGCCAGACGTATATTACACCTCTCATCTGCCCGTTCTTATGGAATGGCACATAGCACTCACCGTTTTATTGGTAGTGCTGCTGATCAGTTTTTTTGCGAGCTGGCTACCAACACGCTCAATTAAGACACTTAATATAGCCCATATTTTGCGATCAGAAGGCTAATCAATGCTTGCCGACATACACACAATTCGTAACAAACGCGTCCTATTGCGTGCTGATTTAAACGTACCGATTAATGACAATACTATCGTTGACGATTTTCGCCTGATCTCGCTACAACCAACACTACATCTTTTACTTGAAAATCAATGTACCGTAACACTCATTACGCATATTGGGGGTGGACAGCAATCTGCAAAACACCCATCAACTTCTATTCTTGCGCCGTGGTTTTCACGCTGTGGCTATAAAACAATATTTGCCAACAGCATACCAATTGCATATTCATATAGTATGAATAACCTGCCAGGCACTATCATTATTCTTGAAAATCTAAGAATGTACCCCCAGGAAGTTATGCTCGATATTTCATTTGCACAATCCTTGGCAACGTTGGGAGATTATATTATTCAAGATGCCTTTGGAGCGCTACATGATAATCATACGTCTATGACAATACTGCCACGATTATTTGCTCAAAATCGCCGGGCAGTTGGACTGCTGATACTCAAAGAATTAAAGGTACTTGAACCGATTAGAAATGATCCTAAAAAACCATTTTCACTGATTATTGGTGGAAACAAAGTAGCAAAAAAAATGCAACTCTTAATCGATATGGCACACAAAGCGCAACATATGTTGCTATGTCCAGCACTCGTTTTTTCTTATATGCATGCTCAAAATATAGCGGTTGGCAAATCTTTAATCGATCAAAAAACAAAAAAATTATGTGACATGCTCATGCAAACGTCAGGCTCAATCATTTCATTGCCAAGAGATTATGTAGTAGCACCATACAACGACATGAACTCAGAACGCGTTATACGTAAAGGTGAATTTACCAACTCAGATGTTGGCATTTCAATAGGTCCGGAAACGGTTACTTTTTTTTCAGAAATAATCAACAGATCAAAAACTGTAGTGCTGAATGGGCTTTTTGGTTTACCACAACACCCTAGCACTATGGAGCCTATGAGCGAAATAATTGACGCAATGGCCAACAGCAAAGCGGTTACTATCGTTGCCGGTGGCGACTCAGTCGCATTTGCCAGAACTCATCCTATGGCCAGCCAGATTACGCACTTTTCAACGGGTGGCGGCTCAACAATTGCCTGGCTTGCCGGTTGCGAACTTCCAGGCCTCACGGCCCTGACTAATGATCAATCAGCATCAACGATTTGACCGGTATCATTATTGTCCGGCAGATTATCTTGCACATCTAGTGCAGACTGATCGGAGCCATATTCTTCTGATTGGTCAGCAGCATGAGTTCCGTTATTGCCACAAAACCGTTCTTTCAATTGCAATACGTACGGTTTAACCTTTTTAATCCCAACATATGAAGCAACTGCAAGGCAAGCTATGGAAGCTACCGCAACGGCTCCTGTTAAGGCAACCGCAACTTTGTGAGGCGCTAAATACTTGAGCGCAGCAAGTCTTTTGAACTCTGTTTGTCTTGAAAACAACTTGCTGCTCGCCAGTAAAAATGCATTCTCCTCGCCATCTTTTTGGGTGCTTGGTCGGTAATCTTCTAGATCAACACCATCGATCTTAGCCGCTAAGTGAAGCATGCCTTGATTTTGATGATGCGCTAAAATAGCGCCAATTATTTTTTTTCTTTTATCCATATCATTGTCTGATATAAGGTAAACGTTTTGGTAATGGGCAAGCCTGAAATATAAAGCCTGAGTTACCCAGTAGGGAGCATCCTTATCATCAGCAGAATGAATTAATATTATAGGTACATTATGATCAAGATTTTCAACGTTATCTATTGGCTGGCTACCGGAAGGATCATACGGCAAATCTTGCAAAAAAACCATCAAGTATGGAAACCAATTGTATGCATAAGGCAGCTTGGTTATAAACGAACCCTTGGATTGCGTTGCGTTGTAAAACATTTCCTCATTTGCGTCAGCCACAACCGATTCGCATATTAATGCTGACACTTTTGCGGGATGTGGCCTATTGCTGGCATAATAACCAAGCGTAGCTGTCGTATCTATACCATGAGCATAAACAATGACAGCCGCAACCCTATCTTCCCAGGTATTCATAGACACCTGCTCAATAAATGCTTGAGATTTAGCCTGTCCCAGGTCATGATTACCTTTGTCCGAATCACATCTATATGAAAAAGATATCATACCATTGGATTGATAAGGTGATTGGCTCAAGATGGCTTCAAGGTCTCTGCAATTATTGTTTTTGCCAATATTGTAAACTATGCATTTTTCTTTGCTACCACCGCCATCCATAGGACAAATACTAAAAGTTACTAATCCTAAACTGACAACCAATAATCTTAATAATGTATTCATGAGAATCTCCATGTTGTTAATTATCTTCATAATTTTAATCGCACAGCGTTCATTTGGTGAATAAATCCAGCCCCTGATCACTGTCGTCGCCCATCGCGCCTTGCGCCTTTTGCTCACGTTGGCCAGAGTCAGATGCTTCTGGCTGACCAGATTGATTATCAAAATCCTGATTTTCGCCATTACATAGCTGTTCCTTTAACGTTAACAGCCCACGTTTTACTTTTTGAACCACTTTGACCACGCCATAAGTTATCCCAGCAACGGTCGCCAGCGACACTCCTGTCAATAAAGTTGCTGCAATAGCAGCGGCAACCTTGTGTGGCGCAAAAAATGGTAACTGGGCCAGCCTTAAAAACTCTGCCTTTTTTGCGATGTATTGATTATACGCCACTTTAAATTCATTCTGATCACCACCGCTATTAACATCTGGCTTGTAATCTTCATCCTTTAATGGCCCTTGAATCGTACAGGCGTCCGTTTTACCCAAAAGGCTGCGAACAATACACTGCTTATCGGCTTGAAGCGGAAGGTGGTAAGCACCATTGCATAATTTAGTCTTATCTATCAAAATATTCGTGTGCTCTGACCCATCAAGAGAAATGTAATACACATTTTCACGCCCCTGCCCATGCCTGAGCTTATAATACAAGGCTTTAATTGCATCGTGAGTCGCCAGATTGTCATCAACAGAATTAATAAATACTATAGAAGTCTGCGCAGGCAGGGTATCCAAACCAATAACCAAATTATCACACAGTGGATCGTAATTGTAGGCAATGAGACCCGAAAGCTTTGCTGCATACGGCAGCCAATTATATGCATACGGTAATTTTGTTATCAATGGAATTGCCTGAAACTTTCTAAAAATCGCCTCATTTTCATCCAAAACCGCACCTTCGCATATTAAGAATTCTGCTTGACACGCCTTATTATAGTCTCTAGAAACGCTAAGGGCGCCAAATGCGCCTCTATCCGTCGCATGAATAATAAAAGGTCTCATATTTTCATTGTTAACTTTAGTATGTAATGTCTGACCAAGACTCGACTCGCCACAAGAAAAGCGACCATAATCTGTAACATATTCCACCTTAGCCATTGTAAAGAAATAACTTCCACTTTTTGGAAATAATGGCACAACTAACATTACATAAAACTTTTTGTACGAGTGGTACTTATTTCTTTACGGTCACTTAGCACCTTGATAGCTTGATCCAGCCACAAGCGCTTGCACATACCTTTCATTATGTACATACCTTCCTCCAGATATCATGTAAATATCGCAATCGCTACTCATCGCAACAACAGGAAAGGCTATAAGGCCTAGGAGAATACTCGTTACTATTATTTTTTTCATTATGAGTCCTATGATGTATGCTTTTATGCATTGAATTGACTATTTTACTATTATTCTAGCAAATTATAATAAAATGTCCATAGCAGATCTCATAGGACATTGAATCTGGGCAGCATTCGTGAGCGGCAGACTAAGGAATCAGGGAAACATTCACTGGACAGAAGGACAGGAGGACCACTCCCTCTGGTAAAAAGTCATCATGGCCCTCAAAATCGCTATCTTGGGCTCTTTCATATATAAAAATACCGTGATTATCGTTCTTTAGAGGCCAAGAATAGAAACCATGGCGAGAAAGATCAAGTTCTTGGGCTATGCATGCAACCGTTTCTCGCTCATCCTTTTTATGCCTAAATGAGCTATCGTGCATGCAAGACCGTACCTTTTGGTTAAAGGGAGATTTTTGACTATAACCAACAAAATAGTCCGGAGATTGCCAAATATCACCGTCATGCTCAGAAAAATCGGCTCGGCAATGTCCTGCAGCACCCCTCAAACAATCAAAATCAGGATTGTCAATAAAATATGCTGCTTTATCAATATTAAAACAACGCTCATTGCACAACTCATGCAATACAAGATCGGTAAGATTGTCATGTCCATGAAGTGATAATATCTTGCGTGGTAACATACTCAAATGCTCAAGTATGTTTTTTTTGCGTTCCAGCAATAAATCTGGATTCATGCAAGGCTCCTCGGTATAAAAGGAATTGCTAACTACTTCTATCATCCTTGTTTTCACACTTCATGGTTTTTTCATAGAACTATTTTAATAGTAGCAACGCTATAAGAAAAAATGCAACCCCTTGCCAAGGCATACTACATATAATTTTTAAAAATCGCCCGTTGACAGTGTAGCCCTATTATTTTATGTTCAATTAAAGCCTTCATAACTATAAACAACCGTGCCTTTTGCAACAAACCATCGCAATGAAACAGATATACGTAGCTAGCACCTCTGCATTATTATTCATATCAATCGCTATGGCTCGTAGCCCATTAAGACCCAGCGATCCAAAGGCTCCTAATATCACTATCCGCTGGGAACATGCTCCGGAAAAAAAACTCTGCATAACAGACTCACACTTAGAAGTTCATCCAATTTTTTCCATTAACAATAGCTCTCTCGAGAAACATTTTGTGCCGCAGGACGGAATTATGTACACAAAAAATAAAACAAATATGAGATTGGACCCTACAACAATTACCAGCCTCATTGAAACCTTATTGGTTCAAATAAAACAAAAAAAAAAGAAATATACAGATTTCACTATTATAAAACGAAAAAATTTTAGCTTTAAAAAACAATGCGGACTTCTTATTGTCGCATTTAACGACTATCCACTCATTTTAAAACTTTTTGTAGAAACACCGCGCACATTTTTTGATTATCATGCAAAGGGAATAGAATCAATCTGTTTTTTTTATATGTCGGGCGGGGCAAACAGACATGTAACCGGTTTAACACGCATTAAAAATAAGGAACGAATTTTAGAAAAAGCGCAAAAATTTGAAAATTGGAAATCAAGTATTCAGATTCCCCGAAAATGGTTCTGGTTGCCAAACAATCCTAAATATTTGCAGCTTACAGGTAAAAACATTGGCCCTCATGAATTATTACAAACGCGCATTCCCGCGGTATATGCAATAATAGCTGATTGCGTCGATACTCAGCAAAAAACATCACTAACAACCCAGGAACAATCTAATATTATTTTACAGATGTCGTCAGATCTTGATTTGTTTATCGATGCTCATCGCGATAACTTCGTATTCACTGACGAAATTATCAACGAGCATCCAAAAATAATAGTACTCGACACGGAACATTTCCCCTCCATAGTGGGCATAAAAGAGCCGACCTCATTTGTAAGTTATTTTGAGTGGTATTTGGCGCTCATCAAACGGTGCTTTTTTAACTGTTATTTAAGACACAAAAAAAGCCAACAAACCGCTCAACTCCAACCACACAAACTACTTTTATGGGAATAAGGTTGCACGAATTTCACGCTCCATACGCTCTACCTTAATACGGAATTGTGGCTCTGATTTCATTTCATTCGCAACCTTCTCAAGGCCATGTATAACTGTCGAATGGTCGCGTCCACCAAAAAAGTCACCTATGGCGCGCAAAGACCTTCCGGTCAAATGCTTAATGAGAAACATTGCAACGTGGCGAGCTTGCACATAGGCTTGCGTACGACTCCGTGCATATAAGTCATCTGGTGTACACAGATAATGTGATGCAACAATACGTATCACCGAGTCCAACTGTGATCCTTTTGGTTCCATTTCAGTTGTAGCCGGCGCACGATGTAATACTTTATGCGCAAGCTCAATCGAAATAGCTTGTTGCATAAGCGACGCAAACGCTAAAACACGAATTAGGGCTCCTTCTAATTCTCTAATATTAGACACAACTCTTGATGCAATAAATTGCGCTACTTCATCATTTAAATCATTTCCATGAGCGCGAGCTTTTTGCTTTACAATCGCCATCTTGGTTTCAAAACTGGGAAGATGAATATCAGCAACAAGTCCTGCAGCAAGGCGAGACTGCAATCTCTCAGCAATTCCATGCATATTTTGTGGAAACGTATCGCTTGAAAAAACAATTTGCTTACATGCATCATATAATGAATTAAAGATGTGAAAAAAAGCCTCTTGTGTCTGTTCTTTGTTTGAAATAAATTGGATATCATCAATAAGCAACACATCAATATGACAATATTTATCCTTAAATTTGTGTACCTTATCAAACCTAATCGCATTAATAAATTCAGTTACAAATCTATCCGCAGACTGATAAAGCACAACGGAACGATTATTATTGATTTTGATTGCATTACCAATTGCTCGCAATAAATGCGTTTTACCAAGTCCAGATTTACCATAAATAAAGAGTGGATTGTATAACGTTCCGGGTCGCTCCGTAACTGCATGTGCAGCTGCATAGGCAAGAGAGTTGCTCGGTCCTACTACAAAAGTTTCAAATTGATAGTTGTTATCTGTGGTCGCATAGGTCATTTCAGAAGGTAAACGACGTAAAGCTGGTGGCTTGCCAACCGAAGGCAACAACAGGTGTGCTGGTATAATTTTTTGTGATGTGTCCGACGCTACCTGTAGAGCATCTATTGTAGTAGGTGAGGCTGCCATATCGGTAAGCACAATACGTGGCATTTCAACATGCAACAAACGACCTAAATGAATCTGCATAGGTAACAAGTAGTTCTTGAGAACCCATTCCTTAATAAAGGTATTTGGAGCCTCTAGAAAAATCGTTTTAAGGACACTATCCCATGAACAAAATGTGATAGACTTAAACCATGTTTCTACTACGCGGCTACCACACTCTTCACCAATCAGATGCAAAAATTGTTTCCAAATATCACTGGTCATACATTTACCAGAGCCTCTACGCATTGCAACAATGTTTATTTTAGACTCTATCGCATATAGCCGAGCATCCTAGACGTATGTCCAGTATTCAATCTAGTCTAAAATTTATTTTTAAAGCTTTTACCATGAGTATCTACTCTACCACATCAGATTTTTTTATAAAACCGCTCATAATAAACTGGTATGAGAATTCCAGCTAATAACGAGTATCGGCTTATGGACAGCTCGTAAATTATGTATACATTCCTGATTATGAATATGAATCTCTATACCACTACGTAACTCTAACGTATTAAAAAAGTCGTATGTAACGGATATTTTTTTCGGATTATATTCAAGCGCAACAACAAGCATTTGTGGGTTTTTTTGTAGACGTATTTGACATTCACCCTTATGGGTCATCCTCAAAGCGTGCATTTTTGCAATAACGCTTGGCAAGCTCACCTCTGATCGTTCAAAATGAAACTCAAGCAACTCCTTGCCATCAACATTCGTTTTTTTAGTATTAAGATTTTTCTTTGGAGCCTGTGCAAAATGCAAAGATAGACATGCAGTTTCCAAATCAAGATTTTCACTATGGCAATTCAGAAAAATATCAACCAATTCGTTATGTTCAATTTTTTTATCCCCTAAAGCACTTATATTTATGTGGATAAAAAAGATTAAAAAAAGGGTACCAATCAATCCATTTAAACAAAATATAGAAATCAATAGTCTCATTGCATTTTTCCTTTTCATTTACGTAAAAGGTTCATTTTTCACTAATGCGAATTATGCTAGAACAATGATATATAATTTCTATTATAATAATGGAAAGCGAGTAAGGTGCGCAATACCTTGTCACTTTTTAGGACTTTTGCGTGTAAGAATCCTCTAAATCTTACTCATAAACGCAACTCTAAGTTGCCGCAACCGATTCATATCCGAACCAATAAAAACGAAATGATCCAGTTCATTGTTATCATTTGTTGCAGTGCGCTCATATGCACTGAACGTGATACTGTCGGCAATATTATAATGCGACCGTTCTTTCAAATAGCCACCAACCGTTACATTAACACCAAAAAATGAGGAGGATATCAGCGAAGTTAAGCCGCGATATGGCTGAGGCTTGCCAACCATAGCATATGCGGCACAAATGCCTTGCTGCATTGCATCAGGCCATGAAACACTGGGCATTAATTGTCCCGTGCGTGCGTCCTGAACCATGACACAGTCACCAGCGGCAAAAATTGATTGTATGGTTGTAGCTTGGTATTGATCAACAATGAGGTACCCATTGCACATCTGAGATCCCACATTGTTCGCCAAATCGGTATTAGGACGTTGCCCCACGGCGCAAATGACAATATCTGCAGGTAAAAAGTCACCATTTGAAAGCGATACCCCTTGAACAACATTATTTTCTTTTTCAATCGACATCACAAATCCGGATGTAACAACTTTTACTCCGGCCCCTTTTAATCGCTCTGACAAAAAATCTGCCGCCTGGCTGGCAATAAGTGTCGATAAAATGTGTGGCTTGCTTTCAACGATGGTTACATCACATTGCATGCGCAATAGAGCATCGCAAGCTTCTATTCCAGTTAGGCCCGCCCCTATAATGACTATCCGTTTTGACTGAGAGCGAAAGATTCGAGCTACTAAACTGTTTATATCGTTTAGTGTATGAAAGGTAAAAATATCTGTTCTACAATGATCGGGAAATGGTACAAAGGCCTTTGAGCCGGTAGCTATCAATAAAGCATCATATGCGTGACTAACCCCATGAACATCGACAATGCACTGAGCCTGCGGATCTATACTAATAATAGGACAATCAGTCAACAGGTTGACCCGTTTTGCACGGATATCAGACTCTGTAAAAATCCCCAGATCGCCATAAGGCTTGATGCCTGCAACATAATCGACCAAGAAACATTTATTGTAAGGCACTTGAGGCTCAGCGGTAAAGCAGGTTATATCTCCTGCGTCATCTAGTTGGCGAATTTTTTTGGCAGCGGCAACTCCTGCAGCGGAGGCCCCAATTATGCAATATTTTTTGGTCATCGTGGAATAAGCGGAGAGGCATTTCGTAACGCTCGCAGATCACAAGCGCCGCATTGTCCCAATGTCGCGTTGTGTTCACATTTTTGAAGAACTTCTGTACCTTTTTTAATAAAAACATGCTTTTCAGTAACTACTTGGCTCTCTATAAAGGCACAAGATATGCATGCACCCACAAAAGCACCACCCAAAAAACCGGTCACGTAACATTTTTGGGCTGTAGGAGGAGCCTTAGCCCAACCTTCAATGACCGATGCTTTCACCTTTATGCCCTCGCCATCCTTTATAAGATACTGCTCAGCCTCGCTCAATCTCATTTGGAATCTGTAGTGAAATTTATACACAAGTCTTACAAACTCGGCTTCCACTTCATTTATTGGATATAAATGGTACCAACCATCATCATTGACCGTCCTGGCCAACATGTAATTTAAAATCATCGCATCATGGTCAAGCTGTTTTTTTTCCTGCACACCATAATAAAGCCCTATAACTCCACCCGCCAGGGCGCCACCTGCAATAGCATGTCCTGCGTACGCTGTGGGAATCCAGCAGTTGGTTTGTTGTGGGGTAGCAATAGATACCAGAAGCACGCATAGCAAGAATATTTTTTTCATTAGAAACCTCTCCGGTGCAAGAAAGATGGTATCAGCGCTATATACCAACTGCTTTATTTTTCAAACTATTTAGTGGAAGAAGGGTCGTTGACGTTAAATATCCTCCGCCATTTCTCCTGATTATCTTTCAACTCACCGTTTTTCCGTTTTTTGGCAAGCAACCTAGCTTGTAACATTCGGATAAAAATATCCTCTTGTTCCGCTTGTTCTGCACGTGCCATTTGGAATTCATTCTTTAATCTTTCAGTTGACGCCTCAATGGCATCCATAATTTTTCGATTTTCAAGCATCACCTTTTCAAAGTTTTTGCTGCTCTTTGACGATGCTGCAACCATAGATCCTATTAAAACAAAATATGAGGATAAAAACAGCCCTGTTAAAGCACCTAACAGAGAACAGCTTACATTGCAGTGCCTAGGCGATTGAGTATGCAAATCTATAACGCCCTGACTCACTTTTATGTTTTGACCATCCTTTACAAGATAATAAGAGTATTTATCACTTTCTCTATGCGTAAAAAGCCCAAATAACACGCACATATCATCTACAAGTTTTGATTCTGTCTCAGTTTTTGGGCTCAATAGATAGTATCCATCGCTATCAGGCTGCACATCGGCAAGCATACCATTAATAGTCTCTTGATTTTTTTTATACCTTGCCTTTAACGAGATTGCACCGCACAGCCCAGCAACACCGCCAACAATACTGCTCGCAAAAACAGCCCCTATGTATGGAGTTGGTGAAGTACATTGTGTAAAAGAGGCATTAGATAGCACCATCAATGCTGCACATAACGATAAGGTTATTTGTTTGATATTTTTTTTCATAGTATGTAACTCCCGTAGAAATGTAACGGGTCACCTAAGTTGACTATCTGTTACAATGATTACTCTGTTGTTCAATGTTTGATTAAAATACTTTAATTATAGATATATATCAGTATATACCGTTAATCCAATTTGTCAATGCCATAGCAACAAAATGGAGAAAATAATTGGTGGAGGCGATGGGAATTGAACCCATGTCCGTATTAAAAACCGCTTTAAGTACTCCATGCACATCCTTTTATTATACGAACACAACGAGCCAAAAGGCAGGCCGTTGTTGTGCAAGACAATTGCGTATACTCAACAAACTACCCAATCATATAGTCTCATTTGCGAGTCTTATCAAAGGTTATACGAGACGGACAGATGAATAAGCACATCCGTCGGTCAAGTTCGTTTAGACTAGGCTAAGCGAAAAGTGGTTGTGCGTTTGCACCTATAATAGACCAGTTTTTTTACGAGCACCCCAGTCAAAAAGCTCGGCATGCACTCAAAACGAACCCTAAAACGTCGAAACCGGTACGCCCCCACTTCATCATATTTCAAAGACGACCACTATTTTTCAAATAGTTCTTAGTGGTTAAGAATCAATGTACCATATATGTTTTGATAGGGCTACAATAATGTGGCGGACATTGTAATCTGTCACGTATCCGTGCTAATCTATAACTTGATTTTACGATTAGCATAAAGGGTTACAATATGTCGTTCTATTCGAGAGATTTAGGAAAAATAGTTAAAAAATATGCCAAATATCCGGTTATTGCAGGGTGTAATTAAAAGTGTTGGTTGTCTTGACATAACACAAAAAAACATATCGTCTATAAATTCGTGAAAAACAATGCTTCGATCGTCGTTGCGAGCGTAAGCGAAGCAATCCAGCTATATACAAATTGTTTCATACAAGTCGTCCCAGTTAGCATTAAAAGATTCAATATCGCCAGTCGCCGTTTAATCATTTTATAAGACTTTAGCTGGATTGCTTCGGCGCGAAGGGCGCCTCGCAACGACGAACAAACCGTCGTTTTTTTTGTTTGTGCAGTTTACATTTAAATGAACCTATTTGTTATTCTGCAACCACAAAGTAACACTTTTAATTACACCCTTATTGCACTTTTGGGGAGCTTATGGTAAATATTGGCCAAAATTACCATTTACCCGCAAGCTCTCGGCGAGTTTGACGCGCAATATCCCGTTCTTTTAGCTCTTGCTTTTTAGATTCAGCCTTTTTATGCACACCCAAACCGAGTTCAACCTTGGCATACCCACGATCATTAAAGTAAATCTTGATTGGTACTATGGTAACGCCCTTTCGAGAAACGTCCCCCAAAAGACGCATGAGTTCACGCTTTTTTAACAGCAATTTACGTCTACGGTCAGACTCAGCCTGCTTTTTAATGTACGCCTTTTCATAAGGTGAAATGTTGCAGTTCACCAAATATAGTTCACCATTTTGAAAATGCGCAAAGGCAGACACAAGCGAACCCTGACCAGCGCGTAGCGCCTTGACCTCATCACCATTCAGAACAATGCCAGCCTCAATTTTTTCAAGAATAGTGTAATTGAAAAATGCTTTCTTATTTTGCGATACTATTTTCACGGCCACAACCTCAAAATCAACTGCGTTCCACGTTTTTTTTACGCATTAAAAACCATATTGCCACATACGTCGCTACGCCACACGTGAGGGCAACCACATTTCCACCAATGATAAAAGCCCAGATGGAAATACCGGTTCCAAGAACACTTTGCAGCCTATTGTTAATGCAAACAAGCATCTGAGGGTTCCACGCATATGGATCAATGCCAAAAAGGTTACATATCATCAATCCAACGAAATGATCAAAAAGATAAATGGGAACCATCGTCCATGGATTATTAATTGTACAGGATAGTATCAACAGAAGGGCTGGATTAAGCTTGAAATACCAGGAACTTACAAAAACCAGTATCGTATGTAATCCAACAAAAGGAGAAATTGCTATGTATGTGGCAAGCGCACATGAAAGAGCAGCATCCTCTCGATCCCGAGCTGTACAGATTTTCAATAATTTTTTACTGTAAGAACGAATGGTATCTATTATCATCTATTGTTCTGCTTTTAACGCCTGGTATGTTAGGTATATGCACAACCGCACCATGACAGTCTGCCATAATACAATCGAAAAAAGAATCTGTTTGCAAAAGACCAATAACCATCTGTGACAACCGATCAAAAACATAGTATCCTGACTATGTGGAAAGATTTTTAAAAATATAGGTAAAAATTAACTGAAGGCACACAGGGGAAATCCATTATGAAAACAAATACTACGCTTGTTGGTCTTGCTATTCTTTTTATGTGCACACTACAAAGTGCCATAGTCAGCGCTACGAGCATTTCAAAAAGCCGATTACTTTTCGGCTCAGTCCAATTTCCTGCCATACTCAATAAAGTCCCGGACATTCGCGTGTATTATGGAGGACACATGATCAAAACTGCTGCCCAACACGATACAAAACAAATTACATTTTCAATCCCTATAGGGACTCATCAAACGTTATTCCACGTATTAATCACTAAATCAAAAGTAGACTTTAATCTTGCCAAAAACAAGCACATAGACCCTCAACTGGTTAATACCTTTTCATATCTTCGCGTTCCCAATGGGCAGCCCTATAAGCTTTTTCAAATTGAGCAAATTGATACTGAAGCAAAAACCGTGCCTCAAGTCAGCACAGCCAGCGTAAAAACAGCTGCATGGCATATTAAAGAATGTAGCTTGACCACAAATGACTTGCGTATGCCTGATATGACAATAATGATCGATTATGACCCTGATTACGTGGACTATATGCAACAAAGTACAAGTACCGTCAACCTACCAACCGTGCATATCAAACAAAATGTTATAGAACTTGCAGGCGGCTCAGAGATACAGCTACACAACCAATCGCATGCCATTGTGCTTGCATCTATAGATATCGATACATTACATGCCCCCTTAAATGAATCAATCAAGCATGACAAAAATAGAGTTCTTATTGCGGCTCCATCGGCTTAATATAAGTGCATTTTTTTTTCTAAAAATTGGCTTGGTGCATTAAACAACATATTTTTTACTTTTTATTGTTTTTTCTAATTGAAAGTATTATAATGTGTAATAAGGCATTACATTCTGATTGATTTTCAAAACAAAAGGGGCTCCGATGACATACATTTTTAGCAGATTATCAGGAAAATGGTTTTTACCCACAATGACTGGCTTGCTGTTGCTGCTGCCGTGCGTAGGAGCATGGGGTGCTTTGTCGACACCTTCAGTATCAGAGGCTCTTAAAGATGTGAGCATTGGCGGTTCTGACGCAGGGGCGCTAGCAAAAAGACTTCACAAGGTAGGAATAGACTCAGAACTATTTCGTACAACCTTCGATCGTGACTCTCATATGTTCAGAAATCTTAAGGATAAAACTACACCTGCCCTAAGCGAGATGCTCAACAAGGAGATGACCGCCAAGCAATTTGAACGCATAACAGCAACATTAAATGACACATACATGCAACTTAGAGAATTGGAGCCCAGAGAGGCAGTTTCGGTATGGCACCTCGAAAATCCTCAAACTATCAAAGAAGAAGAAAATCTTAACCAAGAAGAAGAAGAAGAAGAAGAAGAAGAAGAAGAACCTAAACCGCCCCTCACCCATCCCTCACAAACATCACCACCCAAACAAGACACGGGCGAGCCTGAGCCACATGTCTCATCAAGCAACCCATCAAAAGAGACAACTCCTCCTAGTGACCTACCGCGACTAGCCCTGAAAATAGGCGTAGGTGCCGTAGTATTAGCAGCAGTTGTATATGCAGCAATAAAAGCATATAAGCACTGGTACCCACAACGAACATCTGCTTTCGATGAACAATAACATTACCGTTCTTGGCATAGAAACATCCTGCGACGAAACCTCTGCAGCGATATATTCTAGCAAGTCTGGGCTTTTGTCACATGCCCTCTATTCTCAAATTCCACTGCATGCGCATGCGGGAGGAATAATACCGGAAAATGCGGCTCGGCCACAGCTGGAAAAAATTAGAGGCATAGTTGCATCGGCGATTGAAACATCAGGCAAAGAGATCAATGATATTGACGTCATAGCCGTTACCAACACACCCGGCCTTGCCGGATCCCTGCTGGTCGGCCTTAACTTTGCTAAGGCAATGGCATGGGCCAGGCAAAAAAAAATTATTGGGGTAAACCACCTCGAGGGGCATATTTTTTCATCGTTTATTGAACACAAAGACATCCCCTTTCCGCATCTTTGCTTGACCGCTTCTGGAGGCCATACTGAACTATACCTGGTGTATGATTTTGGGGTGTTTGAACTGATTGGGCAAACGCTTGATGACGCTTCAGGCGAAGCTTTTGATAAAATAGCAACTCGCCTAGAGCTACCATATCCAGGGGGTCAGGCTATCGAACGACTCGCCCTTACGGTCGATAATCACGATTTTTTTTCATATCCACGGCCTACAGCCAAAACGCTTGACTTTAGTTTTTCAGGGCTTAAAACGGCTGTGTTGTATGACATGGTAAAGCGAAACGCCTACGACCTGAAAACAAAAAAGTTATTACAAAAAGACAATGTATTTAAGGCTCAAGTGGCAAGCTCTCTACAAGTATGCATTGGGGATACGTTTGTACACAAATTAACGCTCGCTCTATCTTTACACCGAACGGTAAGGGCAATTACATTTGTAGGAGGCGTATCCTGTAACCGATACCTCAAACAACGTATAATGGCGTTATGCGCACAACACGGCAAAACCTTTTTTGCGCCATCCGCCCAATTTTGCACAGACAATGGGGCCATGATAGCATTTGTCGGACATTATAGAGCACAAAAACAAGAATTTTCACCATGGTCTTTGGATATTTTTGAGTAAAATTTGAAAAACCAAATCTGTTGCCGCTTGCGCGCAACGACCTGCTTGCTACACACAATCTTATTTTTATTTGCCTTTTCTGATTGAAAATATTATAATGGATATTCAGCTGTCTACTTTGATTTATGCGAAACCAAGGAATTTTCAATGAAACAGACTTTTAACAACTTCTCACCAATGTCTCTTTTGCTCTCAGCCTCTACCTTTTTTTTCTTCGCCGTTTGCTCTGGTGCATTAGGATCAGAAGTATCGCCTACAGATCCACTGAGGCAGATGTTAAACATTAGCTTCCCAGACAACATTAATACCAACAAAGAAAAAGCTGACCATCTTCATCGCAATGGTATAACCTCAGAAGAATTTAAAACAACCTTAGACTCAGACTACGAAATATCTGAGTTAAGCAGTAGCATAAAAGATATTCCCTTTTTTAGCTTTATCACAGGCACACCAATTACAAAAGCCAACTTTGATAAATACTTTGAATCAATAAAGAATATAGCAACCGAAATGGAACAACTTGAAAAAAAAGAGGAATACTTGAAAACCTCACCTGTTTTTCACCACATACCAAATGAGGGTGAAATAACCTCAGAAGACATTAAAAAAGCTATGGAAATACAAGCAGAAAAAGAGGGAAAACCGGTTAATACAAAACTTACAGCCGCTTATAAGCAAGCACGCTCGATGGCAAACAATAGAAAAGTCGCACTACGCCTTTTAGAGCAAGGAATAACGCACCAAGACCTAGAAGAGGCCTTGGAAAAAGACAAAGCAGCGTTTGAGCGGATTAAAGATGATCACGGACTCATTTTAACTTATAGCCACCTGCATGGAAGGAAAGTAGACCCCAATGGGCTATCTGGAGAAGTTCGAAACTCGGCAGGATCTATCCCAGAACTTGAAATGCTATTAAAAGAATTTGAAAAAATTGCAGAAGAAAAAATTGCTGAAGCCTCGGCTAACACTGACAATAACTCACAGATTGCAAATAACACCACCCCAGAAAATCGATCAAATAACATCTCAACACATACCCCTGGACAAAATACAGAGGCTCATACTCATAGTCTAAAAATGCCCCTTATAACAGCAGGAGTAGCAGTTGTTGTTTTGGCGGTGGCAACATACGGAGTCTATCGATACATGCATCCTAAGACTGAACAACCAGAATCAGCAGCATCAACACAGTAAAGTTACTTGCTGTTTGGCCCACGTGTGCAAACAAGGACATAACTTTAATCAAATATATGCGTTTTTTATGCAGCAGGCATTGTGGTGCCACCCGCTCCAGGCTTGTCAGCAACTTTTTTGTTGATTGAATCCAAAAATTCACGATTGGTTTTAAATTTTTTCATTTTATCTATCAAAAACTCCATGCCATCAACAGTATTCATGGTTGATAAGAGTTTTTGCATCATCCACACTTTATTCTGTTCTTCCTCTGTTAAGAGCAAATCATCTCGACGCGTGCCAGACAAGGAAAGCTCAAACGCAGGATATGTTCTCCTGTTGGAGAGCTTACGCGTCATATGAATTTCCATGTTTCCAGTACCTTTAAACTCTTCATAGATCACCTCATCCATTCGTGACCCAGTTTCAACCAAGGCTGAAGCGATAATCGTCAGAGAGCCGCCTTCTTCAGTGCATCTTGCTGCACCAAAAAATCTCTTGGGCCACTGGAGTGCGTGTGCATCAATGCCACCTGTAAGAACTTTTCCGGACGCTGGAGCATTTGTATTGTACGCTCGAGCCAACCTTGTGAGCGAATCAAGCACAATGATGACATCCTTGCCGGATTCAACCAGTCGTTTTGACTGCTCCAATACAACCTCTGCGACCTGCGTATGCCGAGATGCAGGCTCATCAAACGTTGAGCTAATAACCTGCGCCGTTGTCCCTCTAACGGTTCTACGCATATCTGCAACCTCTTCAGGACGCTCATCAATCAATAAAACTATCAATTTGGCATCAGGGTAGCTTGCCATTAAACTTTGTGTAATTTCTTTCAAAAGCAGGGTCTTACCAACTTTTGGAGGTGCGACAATAAGCCCTCGCTGGCCCCTGCCAATCGGAGTAAAAAGATCCATTATCCGTGTAGCAATTGCACCCGGTTCATACTCCAAAACAAATTTTCTATTCGGATGCATCGGGGTTAATCGATCAAATGTAGGACGATCATACGCTTGTGCCGGCGTCAAGCCATTAACTGTGTCAACTTTGAGCAAAGCAAAATATTTCTCACCTTCCTTAGGCTTTCGGATCACTCCACGAATAGTATCTCCAGTACGCAATCCAAACCTGCGAATTTGTGATGGGGATACGTAAACATCATCCGGTCCTGCAACGTAATCATATGAAGCCGAACGCAAAAAACCAAATCCATCGGGAAGCTTTTCCAAAACTCCCTCTACATACATCTCAACATCAGGATTTGCCTCAACGTAGCGAATTCTTGAAAGGAGCTGCTCTTTTGACATAAGCCCAGCACCCATAATGCCAAACTTACGAGCATAAATATTAAGATCAGGCAATGAATATTCCTCAAGGGAGCGTGAATAATGCTGTGAATGCACATCTCTGTTGCGATCTCTTACATCTCTATCGCGCGGTCTTTGCTCTGAATTCCGCTGGCTGTTTTGTGGTCCACGTTCACCGTGATCAGAATTTTGATCAGTAGGCTGTTTTACAGGTTCTCGGTCTTTTGAATGTAACGACCGTTGCTCATACCCTGGAGCCGGTCTTTTGTTAGCGTGTAGATTTTCATTGCGATTATGCTTGTTCTCATCGCGCACTACTCTAGGCTTTTGTTGCCCTTCTTGCCAGCCATCTTGACTTGATTGATTCTTGGGAATGGACGATTCAAGATTGATACTCGATTGGTCATATGACTCCAAACTCTCAACATCTCTGTCAACAATCACAGGAACCTCTGTTGCCTCTGGCGCATCATCCTGTCGACCAGTTTCAAGATTTTTTTTTGTATCATTTTCATACATACCTAATTCCTACTATTGCTTTGGGTATTATTACGTGAATGCCGTACTTTATAAACTGTGTAAAAATATCGTATTGTATTGCTATTAATGGGTGATTTTTCCATTACGCATCTCATAGAGTCTCACTATATCATCATTGCCAAGCATCGCCATAACCAGTTAAAAACAACTCTGAAAAATGAGTATTTAGAAAAAAAATCTATCAAAAATGCTATGGTAGCTATAAAGCTTGCTCTTCTTTATGGAAAAGCATCATAACCGAGCTTGCTATATAAATGGAAGAATAGGTTCCAAAGACAATACCAACCAATAAAGCAAGTGATAAATCTCTTAACGACTCTCCGCCAAGTATAAGCATAGCAAATGCCGTTAATGCTGTAGCAGCGCTTGTTAAAATTGTTCTGCTCAATGTTTGATTAATACTTAAGGTAACTATTTGATCAAATACCATCTGCTTTTTAAGTCGTAGCATTTCTTCAATATTCTCCCTGATACGGGAAAACACAACAATTGTATCGTTAATGGAATACCCCAGCAGCATCACAACTGCCGCAATGACATTAACGGAAATCTCTCTATCGAGTAATAAAAAGAGTGCTAATACAACTATCGCATCATGAAATAATGAAACAAATGCTCCAACCGCAAATGCAACCGACCAATATCGAAATGCTATGTAGGACATCATAGCCAACAGACTAAGAACCAAAGCTAAAATCGATTTTAGCCGAAGCGATTCAACAGCTGATGGACGAATTGATTCACTTTCAAGAAGCTCAACAGACACATCAGGATTGGATGCCTTAATAACCTCACGAATACGATTGGCAACGGTCTTGACATCGCTTGAAAAATCTTTCACCCGGATAAGAACTTCCTGGGAATAGGAAAATTCTCTGGTTGTAGCACCACTCCATCCTTCTTTTTCCAAAAGAGCCCTAATATCTGAACTGCTAATTTGTTTATCAAATTTAAAACGCAGTTGAGTACCGCCATCAAAATCAACACTATAGTTGAACGCATAACCACGTGTATAAGTCAAATAAGCATAATACCCAAAAAAGGAGACCATTATGCTCAACGAAATCAAAGCTGTAATATATCTATATTTAAAAACATCTATCATGAAAAACTCTCCGTTAGCAAAAAACGGTGCTGATTTTGGTATAACATGTGGAACAATAGCAACGCAGCAAAAAATTATCTGCTATCAATAACCGAAACATAATGTCGATTTTTTGAACCCATATAGAACTTAATATAACCGGCCCTCAAAACAAATAGCGTGTCATCTCCACCCTTACCAACTCCACCACCGGGGTGTATCCGGGTGCCACGTTGCCTTACAACGATTTCACCGCCAAAAACCTGATGGCCATCAAATAATTTTACGCCGAGCCTTTTACTATGACTATCTCGATTATTCTGTGTAGACCCACCGGTCTTACTAGTTGCCATTCTGGAGACCCTATCTATTAGTTACAAATATAAATGGTGTGTGATATTTTTTTGACATTCCGGTTAGCTTCATTGATTAATGCTAACCCATACGGATGAAGTATGCCCGCGACGTTTTTAAATGTCAAACGCAATTTTTGATTTTTAACCGCTTGAAGCATTTTCTTCCAACAATGCAGCGCAGATGCTATCATCAAGCTCAGTTTTCTTCAATAGACCGCTCAATCGTATAGATAACGTCCGGATAGGTCATCATGTAGTTGGCTCCTGCAATTGATGCTAGTGCTGCTGCCAAAATGAGCGGCGATGTGTAATTCATTTTATAGCTCGGCTGGTTTTTTATTGATTCTATCTCTAAATGGTATTCTGCCTGCTTTTTTTTAAGCTCTTCACGCTTACTGTCGTTTTGAGCCAACATATTATCAATATATTTTATTTGGACATCCTTCTTCATATGGCCAGTCATAAATGCGCCTAGATCATTCTTATCGTATATGTCTTTATTGAAACGTTCCAACCACACTGGTTGGTCATTTGTGGAGCGGCTCGTCATGAACATACTCCACCGTATAAGAGCTTCATGTTCCCCTGCGGCCATATGATCTTTCTTATTGAGAATCTCCTTCATGCGTTCTAGCGATTTACTATCCAATTCAGATTCAGCAAACTGACTCAACACTATCCTTGAGGTAGTTTGCAACTTCTTAATCTTCTCTTCACGCTCCTCCTGACTTTCATCTGCCAATACCCGTTTTGCTTGAACCCCGAACCACAATGCTGGCGCAACGCCAACCAACCCATTCATCGTGCGCTGCACTATCGATGAACCGGAATGCTGCACCTTGAACCGTATGACATATGATGTCCCGGGACTATGCATATCCGGAACAATTACCACATGCTCGTCGCTATCACCTTCAAACCACTCCTCTATGCCAGAGCGCGCGATAATTCCAATGCGTATTTTGGATCCAGTCGCGGTTCCAGTGATCTCTTGCTTGAACGCCAACGGAGTCCCATCTGGCAGAACAGTACTTTGGGTAAATTGGTAAGTCACTCCATTTTTAATGCCAGAAAATCGGGAGAATTCCGCTATGTGGACTTTAGAACCTTCATCAAAACCAGCCTTAAAGCCAGGGACTTGAATGGATTGTCCAACTGCAGGCCAATATTTGTTTGGCGCCAATGGCGTTCCGGTGCTCGTAACTGATGTCAGCATAACCGACAATGGACTGTCTGCCATGAGATTATTCAAGTAAACACCCGTCTTGGCAGGTACTAACACATTGGAAAGCTTGCTGCAGAGAGTCAGGCCGTTAACAAAAAGTCCTGAAGACAATGCTATTGCCATGGCTACAGACCTGAATATAGTATCTTTTGACACTTTCATGACAACCTCGATTCGATTATTATATTTCGCTTTTGAATCAATATCAGCAAAATTAGCTACTTACCATGATACATAATTCCAATAGAAAAATCAATTGACGGGAGTAAAGTAACTGCTCAATAACTTGGGATAATGATATTTGGCGCAAAAAATAGTAGACAAGTGCGGAATTACCCGTCAAACTACCAAGCATGAAAATACCAAAAGATCTATTAAGCCTCTCCATTGAGGCTCTCATACAAATCATTTACGTACAGCAAGCACAACTAGAAGCCTTTGAGGCTGAGTTTGCTCGCCTAAAAAAATCCCTGCCAAGCCAAAAATAAACCCGAGTTGTCTTGGTAAAAAATCGAAGAAGGGAAAGCGAACGGATAATCGTGTTGAGCGTAAACCAAAAAATTTGCGTGCAACAGAAGTGCGTACGTGTGAAATTGCACCTGACAAGCTACCTGAGGGAGCAGTGCTTCACGACTTTTTAACGTGGCAA